>Ga0247611_10007558_pt1 | contig 13603 bp, 10 predicted proteins | sample 177DNAGHGhighgp2_FD_192422 | JGI IMG/M metagenome (GOLD analysis project Ga0247611, IMG submission 192422) | Sheep rumen microbial communities from Palmerston North, Manawatu-Wanganui, New Zealand - 1770 DNA GHGhigh gp2 | ecosystem: Host-associated > Mammals > Digestive system > Stomach > Rumen... | reverse complement strand
ACAACTTTTTTTTGACATACGCAAGAAAAAATGCACTTTCTGTAATTTTAGGTGCATTTTTCTTATTTTATGGCCTCAAATATACACTCTTTTCGTAGTTTTATAGTAATACACTAGTATTATATACTTTGTATATAATACCAACGAAATTGCATGCAAAATTTAGTGCGTGATAAGTGCGAGATAAGTGCGTCGTAAGTGCGCGGTAAGTACGAGATAATCGGTGTTCTCTCGAAGGCATCTCGTCCTCGCCGCCTACCTTTGTCCGTTTCCAGAGATTGTATCTTGGGTTCTTGACTTCGTTTCTTTTAGGACGATACCATCGCCCGCTTCCTTCTATGTCCATTTCGCCCGCTTTTAGGGCTCGCGGTGTAGGCGGTTTTCCGCTTCGCTGCCCGTTCTCTACAACCGGGCATCGTTCGCCGCGTCCCGTCCGTCATATTTGCGTCATGTTGCACAAGGCCGCAAAAGATGCCGTCCCGCCCGTGACGCGCTCAATGCGGCCGTAGCCCCTTCTTCGTATTCCGCCCGATGCTATGGCATAAATAATAGCGGCGACATTCCTGCCGCCGCTTGCTGTTTCTTCGGTTTTAGGCTCTTCTAATGTGCCTGCCGTTTTATTCTAACCAACCTCCAATTTCTATAAACTCGTCGGATTGATAAGGCATAAATATCTCTTTCTCTGTCCACCATGAGTCACGCAAACAGGTGTAAACGCCATTACTAAAAAAGTACATTCGGAAGATAATAGGCATTGTTTCTAGATGCCAATATCCTCCCCAGTGTCCATAATGCACTTCTATATGTTGCTGTAAATCATTTACATGCTCTTTGTTAATATCCTTTCCATATTCATCTTTCACTCCGCCGAGATACTCACCTAAAGCTTTCTCAACGCTGTCAAAAAGATACAATACTGGTTTATTAGTATGTAATTGTGGAATATAAGCAAATTCTGGAGCTTCTTGAAAGTAGTTTTCGCTTGACCAAGGATGACTGGAATAGTATTTTGAGTCAAATTCAGATGAGTACTTCCGTACTTGAACACAAGGTGGAAGTACATAATATGAATAACTGCTATCACTATTGCAGAAATGCATAAAAACAATCCGGTAAACATGACTGATGTTTGGGCAGGGATGTGAAGCGGCATATTCGTCGGAAAGTTGTTCCCAATGCGCAAAAAACGCATTGGAAAGTGGATAAGTGAGAGAATCAATATTCACAACTTCATTCCATTGCTTTTGTTGACTTTCCGATATAGAGTCAATGTCTAGTTGCACATCATAGCTAATTTGTTTATTTCCACATGCAATGAGAAGAAGCAGAGAGATAAATATATAGATTTTTTTCGTCATGGGTAATTCTATAATAAAGCAAACGTTTATTTTATCATGTAGCGCACACTTGCGCTTGTCCTTACTATTTTACGTCGGTAAGCGACGAGGTTTTTTATCGTTTCTTTCCTTTACCGAAAATGTCGGCATGTGAGCCGGCTCTGTAAAGCGAAAGAACACGAATCTCAGTATCTTTTTCGTAGAGCAAGAGCCAATCAGGGTTGATATGACATTCCCAATATCCATTATAATCGCCATGCAGCAGATGATTATGATGTTTCTCAGGCAGCTCAATATCATTAGCGAGCATCTCTACGACGGCAAATAACTCATTTAAGTCTAAGCCGCGCTTTTTGGCCAACTTCAAATCCTTCTTGAATTGACCGGTTGGTTGTACTTCGTACTTTGCCATAACTACAACGCTTCAGCCCAAGACTTAAACTCATCGAAACTGCCCTTGAAGGCTATATCTTTTCCTTGGCGAGCATTTTCAATCACACGCATTGTCTCGTCGTTAAGATATTCGCCCGTTTCGGGGTCATATAAACGAGCCGCTTCCTTAACAGGTGTAATAGTCCAACCCATCAATTTGATGAGTTGTTTAAATTTTTTAGTATCTACTTGCGGTATAGAAACGCTAAAAACATTTTGGTTTAATGTTGCAGTCTGCATGATAATTTTCCTTTCTTAAACCTTTGCGGCTGCAAAGGTACGAAAAAAAAATGACACATGCAAATATTTGTGTCATTTTTTGTAAAATTCGGTGATGGTGTCGCATACATGCCGGGGATTGCGGAGGAGGGGACGGGTAGAGTAGAAGCACTCGCCGGAGATCTCGGGGATGGTGCGGTTGAGATTCATTTGGCGGCCGATCTCATTGCCGGTATTCCAGGCGTTGGCCTTGGCTCGGGGCGAAGCGTTCTCGAGGCGGTAAGGCGCCATGCCGATATAGAGACGGACATTGTTGGAGGGATCGAGTTCGCGGGCACGCTTGATCTCGTTGGCCCACCAATGCGCGAGGACCTCGTAATCCGCCACTTTCTTACCGATCTCCCAATAGAGTTGCGGCAGGACATAGTCTATCCAGCCGGCCTGAATCCACAGACGGATGTTGGCGTATAGGTCGTCGTAATTGGTGATGCCGGCTTTGGTTGCGCTACCCGTCGAATCGACGTCTGCGTTTCGCCATACGCCGAAAGGCGAGATACCGAATTGGACGTTTGGCTTGCATTCGCGGATAGTGGCGCTGATGTCCTGAATGGCCATATCGACGTTATTGCGCCGCCATTCCTTGATATCCTCGTACCCGCGCGGCAGACGAGCGAAAGTATGCTCGTCGGGAATCTCCTTTCCTCCCACCGGATACGGGTAGAAATAATCGTCCATATGAATGGCCTGGATGTCATAGCGCTCGACGATGTCTTGTACTACTGTACAAATCCACTCGCGCGTCTCGTCGAGTCCCGGGTCAAAATACCACTGTTTGTTATAGCACCAGAACCACTCGGGATGACGCCGCATGAGGTGATTCGGCGCGAGGATAGAGGTGTCGTTCTTTGCCAGATTGACGCGGTAGGGATTGAGCCACACATGCACTTCCATATTTCGGGCGTGCGCCTCTTCGATTGTCCACTCCAGCGGATCCCAAGGCGTCTGTTCTCCCCAACTGCCTTGCGTGCCTGTCAACCAATGGGCTACGGGTTCCAACTCGCTGGAATAGAGTGCGTCCGAAGTAGGGCGAACCTGGAAGATGATGGCGTTGATGCCGAGACTCTCTAACGAATCGAGAATCCAGACCATCTCCGATTGTTGCAGTTCGGTGTTGCCCACCGCTTCGGGTGAGGGCCAATCGATATTCGCAACCGTCGCGATCCACGCGCCGCGAAAAGCGATCTCGGCATTTACCGAGAGCGTAAGAAGCAGCAATAGGAATATGTTACGCAATTTGGCCATTCTCTACATGGAAGATTTTGGCATCCGGGCCGGGTTGGATGATGTCGGAGAGGTGTTGGCGGTCGGTGTCGGTGATGAAGATCTGTCCGAACTGCTCGCCCTGCACCATCGCTACGATACGCTCTACGCGTTCACTATCCAAGCGATCGAAGATATCGTCCAACAACAATATCGGTGCCTCGCCCGTTGTATCGGCTAAGTACAAAGCCTGTGCCAATTTCAGCGCGAGGACGAAAGTGCGTTGTTGTCCCTGGCTGCCGACTTGCTTGAGCGGAAAGTCTCCAAGACGCATGTCAAGGTCATCTTTATGCGGACCTTGCGAAGTCCAACCGAGGATGAGATCGCGCTTGCGGGTACGAACATACGCTTCGCGTAACTCGCGGTCCTGGAGTTGGGAGATATAGCGGAGATTCGGAGTCTCGTCCGAGCCGGCTATCATCCGGTACACTTGCGCAAAATACGGTTCGAACTCGCGGAAGAAGTCCGTACGGGCACGGAAAATATACTCGGCGGGTTCAACCATCTGCCATTCCAAAACCTCTAATAAATCGTCAGGAGGGTTGGGCGCGTCAGCATATTGCTTGAGAAGCGCATTGCGTTGCTTGAGCAGCGCGTTGTAGGTCGCCAGACAATCGAGGTATTTGCGGTTGCGCTGACCAATCACGACGTCCATAAACCGGCGCCGCTCGTCCGATCCTTCTTCGATGAGTTGATGGTCCGCCGGACAAACCATCACAAGGGGTATCAGACCGATATGATCCAGCAAACGCGGATAGTCTTTCTTGTCCTTGCGGAATTGCTTCTTCACGCCGCGCCGTAAGCCGCAGGAGATGACGAACTCGCCGTAGTTGCCTTGCACCATCGCCAATTCCTCGCCATGCGTGATATTAAGGCTGTCCTGCGCGGTGAAAGCCGACTTGGTGAAACTCAGCAGATAAATCGCGTCGAGGACGTTCGTCTTTCCTTGTCCGTTGAGCCCGACGAGGCAGTTGAGTTTGGGGCTGAACTCCAAACTCGCTTCGCGGATGTTGCGGTAGTTTAATATGTTGAGCGATTGCAGGATCATGCGTAAGTCTCTACATCTTCTTTGGTGATGGTGTTGCCGGCAAGGATGATGAGTCGCTCGATGACATTGCGCAGTTGGCGGATATTTCCGGTCCACTCTCTGGATTGCAGCGCTTTGATGGCACCTTCGTCAAAGGTCTTCGGCGCAATACCTTGCTCGTTACAGATCCGCGCGGTGAAGTGCTCTACGAGCAAGGGGATGTCTTCCAAACGGTCTTTGAGTGGCGGCACGGCAATCGGAATGACATTGAGACGATGGAAGAGGTCCTCGCGGAAATGGCCTTCGGCGATCTCTTTCTGCAAGTCCTTGTTCGTAGCCGCGAGTACACGCACATTGACTTTGATCGGTTTGTCGGAGCCGACCCGCGTGATCTCGGATTCCTGCAGTGCCCGCAGCACTTTGGTCTGTGCGGCGAGCGACATGTCGCCTATCTCATCGAGGAAGAGCGTACCTCCGTCGGCTTGCTCGAACTTCCCTGCGCGGTCTTTGACCGCACCGGTGAAGGAACCTTTCATATGTCCGAACAGTTCGGATTCGATGAGTTCGGACGGGATGGCGGCGCAGTTGACTTCGACCATCGGTCCGTTGGCGCGCGGGGATTGCTCATGGATGAGGTGGGCCACCACTTCTTTTCCCGTTCCGTTAGGTCCGGTGATAAGCACGCGCGCTTCGGTAGGCGCCACCTTATCAATGATTTCGCGTACGCGAGCGATAGCGGCACTGTTTCCGATCATCCGCGGCCCGTGATCACTGATTTTCTTGCGAAGCTGTTTGGTCTCTTGTTTAAGCGATTTGGACTCCAGTGCGTTCTTAGTGGTGATGAGAATGCGGTTCAGATCCAGCGGCTTGAGCAGGAAGTCGTATGCCCCTGCTTTCAATGCCTGCACCGCCGTCTCTACGTCGCCGTGTCCGGAGATCATAACGATGGGCGTGTCGATAGCTTCTTCGCCTTCTTTGAGTGCTTTCAGCACTTCAATACCATCCATTTCGGGCATTTTGATATCCGAGAAGATGAGGTCGAAGGCCTTGGCTTGCGCCATCTCCAGACCTTGCTTACCATTCTCGGCGACTTCTACCTCATGTCCTTCGTCCGCCAGAATCTCACGGAGCGTGTTTCGAATGCCGCGTTCGTCATCTATAATCAACAATTTTGCCATAAATCCAAATAAATTGCCAAATTTTGCGCAAATGTACTACTTTTTTCTGAATTACACAAATAAATCTATTATTTTGCGAAAAAAAGCAAATTTTATTTGGTCATGTCAAAAATTATGCCTACCTTTGCACCGCAAAGTGGGCGTGTAAACGACTTTTATGTTATACAACATATATTAACCCAATTTTATTCATTTAACACTTAAAATTTTAAACAATGAAAAAGTTTTTTACTTTTGTCGCAGCGTTGATGGCAGTTGTAGCTGTCAATGCGACTGTTGTTACGCTGACGCCGGGTCAGTTTACTGCCGGTGAGAACTTAGAGAACTTCAGCGGGACAGTGGACGGCATCACTGTAGCGATTGCTCCGAAAACGACAATTACTGCAGATCAAATCCGTGTTTTCAAAAATTCAACGATTACTATCTCGGCCGAGAAAGAGATTTCCGGTATCGTGTTTACTTGCACCGCTAATGGTGAAACGAAGTATGGCCCGGGTTGCTTTGCAGCACAGGACGGTTATTCTTTTGAAGGCAAGGTAGGCACATGGGTTGGTACTCCTGCCGCTTCCGTAGCGTTCACCGCTTCCTCTAATCAGGTTCGTACCACGAAGATCGAGGTATATCTGGACGGCGAGACTCCGGGAATTCCGACTCCGCAAGAGACCGTTAAGGTTGATGTAGCCGGTGCAATCGCTGCCGGCCAGGCATTGGCAGACGGCAAGACTTCGGAGGAAGTATATGAAGTTACCGGCTTTGTTGTGAACGCAGAGGCATACAGCACTCAGCACAAGAACCAGATTTGGTGGATGGCTGACGATGCAGAGAATACGGGTGCACAAGAGTTCGAGGCATATGCATGTACGGTAAGCGAGAACAGTACGATCATGCAGGTTCTCAACGGGGACAAAGTTACCTTGACCGGTAATATCACAAAGTACGTAGATTCGAAAAATGACAACAAGGTTATCATCGAGATCAAGAACGGTACAGCTGTATTCGTAAGTAAAGTAGATGGTGACCACTCGATTGATGGCGGTGTGACTCCTCCTGCTGAGGATTTGGATACCATTACGGTTGCGAAAGCTCTGGAAATCGGTGGCGCACTTCCTTCCGGCGGAAAGACCGACGTACAGTATGTTATCGAAGGTTATGTTTCTGACATTGTCACCTATTATGATCCGACCAACGATTTCGAGACCTTCTGGATGACAGATGATAAAACCAGCACGGCTAAAACCAACGCTGATGGTGCATTTGAAGTGTACAAAGGTAACCCGGTACAGAAGATGGAAGCCGGTTTGCACGGACACGTATATGTTACCGCTAAAATCACCAATTATAACGGTACCACTATTGAAACTTCCGGTTCTGCTTCTGTAAACATTGTAGAGCAAGGAACTGTTGACGAGGTTGAGGTAATTACTGTAGCAAAGGCGCTGGAACTTGGAGAAGCATTAGCAGACAAGGGAACGACAGCGAAACGCTATGAGATTACCGGTTATGTCGCGAATGTATATAATTTCCTCAATCCGGATTATGGAAGTGAAACATTGTGGATTACTGATGATCCAGAGAGCACTTCTACGGAGAATGCTTTCCAGATCTACCGCGGTAAACCGAACACCAAAACTGCTACCGGTTTGCACGCAAAAGTGAAAGTGGTTACCAAGATTAAGAAATATGGTTCCACTATTGAAACAGATGGTTCTACCATTCCGTTTGAGGTGCTGGAGGCAAGTACGTTTGTTCCGGATACGGTAAATGTCGAAGAAGTTGTAAATCTTACTGAACCTTTGGCAGAAAACGCAAAGACTCCGGTATATTATGTAGTGAAAGGTTTCATCCAAGAGCCGGGTACGTTTGATTCGAAGAACAGCAACGCAACCTTCAAACTCTCTCAATTCCCGAATGAAGCAGAGGGTCTGGTTACCGCTTATCGTGCTACGGTTTTGAAAGATGATGCCGAGAAAGTAGCTACCAAGAACAGCTACGTAAACGTAACAGGTTATCTGATGAAGAAGGGTGGTGCTCAGATCGCACAGGGTGCTATCACTGCTTTCGTTGAAGCTCCGCAGACGGATACCATCCATGTTAATGTAGCTGAGGCAGTAGCTGAGGGTTTGAAATTGCCGATGGGGGGTAAATCGGATCGTATCTATGCCGTAACCGGTTTCGTGAATCTTGTATCTGAAGAGTTTGCTGAGGGTGTAGAGTCCTTCTTCCTGGCAGATGATGCAACAAGTGAGGCATATAACTTCTTTGCAGCTGGTGCTTCGATTGACAAAGCCGTTGAGATCGGTGCTAAGGTAGAGGTAGTTGGCCGTCTGCAGAATCCTGACGGTGAGATCGTTACCATTGATCATGGTCAAGCCCGCTACATCCCGGGTGAGGGAATCGAGAATATCGTGCTGACCGAGAAGGCTCAGAAAGTAGTTGTTGACGGTGCTATCTACATCGTTCGCGACGGCAAGATGTTCAACCTCCAAGGTGCACAAGTTCGTTAACTAACGACGTTTGAATAGATTTGGGGAGGCTTTACGGCCTCCCTTTTTTTTGTCATATAGAGTTAACAAGGCAACTATAAAAGTGAAAAAAGTTTCCATTTTTCTTGCATATATCAAAAAAAAGCAGTACCTTTGCACGCTTTTTTGTGAAAACTATGTCTGAAGACCAGCGCAAACATATTATAAAGACGGCCGGGGAGATGTTCTTTCGCCTGGGAATTCGCAGTGTGTCTGTCGATGATATATGCCGCGAACTGGGTATGTCGAAGAAGACGTTCTACGTCTATTTCGAGTCAAAGGATGCGCTGATAGAGCAGATGTTGCAGGCTAATATTGACTACATGTCGGGTAAGATGAAGAACTTGTTGGAGTTGCGTGATTTCCGCCAATTAGTGAAGGTGTTCCTCAAACGACAAGAGGCGGAGAAAAACGATGTGCGCCGTGTGCCGCAGTTGGTATATGACCTCAAGAAATATTACCCGCGTCTGTTTGCGGATTTCCAAACGAAGTGTTTTGAGACCCAGAAAAAATATATCATGCAATACCTGGAACAAGGAGTGGCACAGGGTCTCGTGCGCGCGAACCTTAATATAGAATTAACGGCAGTGCTGTTTGCGAAGATTCACAGCGATGCGATTCGCGACTTCGAGATCATCGAGGGACATAACCATAATATGCACCAGTTGGCGCACACGGCGATGGACGTATTCGTGCGCGGGGTGCTGAGCGAAGAAGGAATGAAGTTATTTGGTAATAAATAATAGTATAAATAGTATATATGAGAAAATTTATTTTGATGATGACCGCGATACTCGCGATGAGTGCAGCGGTACAGGCGGCAGACCATGTGATGGCAGCGACGAAAGGGTCAAAAGTCGAAAGTCGAAAGTCGAACGGCCAGGACTCCGCAGAGGAGGCACCGAAGGCTCTGAGCCTATCGCTCAAAGAGGCGCAAGACTATGCCATCAAACAGAACAGAAGTCTCAAGAATGCTTCGTTGGCGGTGCAGGAAGCATATGCGGCTCGTTGGCAGACGATAGCGTCCATGTTACCGCAAGTAGATGGAAACTATAGTTACAGCAACTACCTCGGTTATAGTGCTACGATGTCGATGATGGGGCGCGATGTAGAGATCAACATGCCTAACGTAGGCGCGTTTGGTGTGACGGCAACGATCGGTCTGAACGGACAAGGTGTCATCGGCGCGCTGCTCAATAACATTGCAATCGATATGAAGAAGATCTCTTTTGAGAAATCTGAGAGCGAACTCCGAAGCAGTGTGATGAGCGCTTATGTTTCCGTGCTGGCACTGCAGAGTATAACGAACCTCTTGGACTCCAGTTTGATCAACATCCAAGATCTGGAGCAGATGACGCAGAACGCAGTCAATGTAGGAGCTGCCGAGCAGACGTCCGCTGATCAGATACGTGTGCGTGTCAATACGCTAAAAAACTCTATCAACACGCAGAAACGGAATATCGAACTGGCCACCAATAGTCTCAAAGTACTGTTAGACGTGCCGGTAGAGACCGAATTAGTGCTGACAGAGAACATAGACGAAGTACTTTCGCCCGAGCGAGTGATAAACCTGCTGGCAGAGAATTTCAATATAGAAAACAATCTCAATTACCAGTTGCTGAAGAAACAAACCGAACTCGCCAAACGCAATGTGCATATGGCAGGCTGGGCGTATGGTCCTACCGTGGCATTGGCTTATAATTATACCAACCAGCAGTATTACGGCGAAGGCGGAATGCGTATGACTCCGCCGAATGTGGTTCAAGTGTCCGTTAAAATGCCGCTTTGGTCATCCGGAAAGCGCGCGGCAGGAGTGGTAGAGAAGAAAATCGCGTACGAAGAGGCGAAAAACACCCTCTCTGAGACCACCGATAATCTCGCTATCCAATACCGCCAGCTTTGTTTCAATCTCACCAACGCGTATGAGACCTATATGAACGAGAAAGACAATATTGACGTAGCGCGGCGTGTGTTCGCTTCAGCTACCGAGAAATTCAAATGGGGCGCGGCATCCAACCTCGAGCTCACCAACGCATCCAACGACCTGATCAATGTGCAATCAACGTACGTGCAGGCAATGCTGGAATTGATTAACGCCCAGTCTGATTTAGAGGAATTCCTCAATAAATAAATCGTGATCACGAAAATCCGAAATATCAAAAAATTACACTATAACAATGAAAAAGAACATTCTTTACATCTTTGCCGCGCTCGCACTTATCGCCTGCGGCAAGAAAACAGAAAGCGCCGCTAACGCGGAGGAAGAGCGCGTGGAGCAAGTGCGCACGGTCGTTCTTCAACCGCGTGAGATAGAGCGCGAAATCAGCGTTTCCACCAATCTGCAGGGTTACCTGACGCAGAACGTGGCTCCTTCGCTCACAGGAAAGATCGAGCATATCTACCGCGAAGTCGGGGATCGTGTGTCTGCAGGAGCGGACTTGGTGCGCATGGACCAGACGCAGTATAAGACCACGAAGATCTCTATGGCTAACCTCGAGATTGAGAAGAACCGTGTAGAGCAGTTGCTCAAAACCGGATCGGCTACCCAGCAACAGTACGACCAGATAACCACGCAGTATAACTCCACCAAAGAACAGCTGGAGTTCTTGGAGCAGAACACCTATGTCAAGGCTCCGTTTGCCGGTGTAATCTCTGCCAAGAACTACGAGGACGGCGAACTCTACGGCGGACAGCCGATTCTGATTCTGACCCAGATAGACAAACTGAAAGCACTCGTGGCTGTTCCCGAGACTTATTTCCCGCTTTTCAAGGCAGGTATGAAACTGACGCTGGCTTCGGAGATTTATCCCGGACAGACTTTCCCCGCAACGGTGGAAATCGTTTATCCGACCATTGACCCCTCCAGCCACACTTTCCAATGCAAGATAGTGGTTCCCAACGGCAGAAACCTGCTTCGTCCGGGAATGTACGTGACAACAACCATCGGTCTGGGCAAGGCAAACGCTATCGTAGTGCCTTACCAGAGCGTGGAGAAACTCGTCGGTGCCAACGACCGCTATGTCTTCATTGTGGAGGACGGCCGCGCTAAACGTGTCGCAGTGGAACTGGGACAGCGTTTCGATCAGGACATCGAGATCATCGCGCCTGAGATTAAAGCCGGCGTTGAGTTCGTCACCACCGGCCAGCACAAACTCGTTGACGGCGTCAAAGTGAATGTAGTGGAATAACTAGTTATACTAGATCAACTAGTTCAACTAGATAAACTAGAGAATTTATGTCAATATACAAATCAGCAATCGAAAAACCGGTAACGACCGCCCTCATCTTTGTGGCGGTCATCGTCATCGGTATATACAGTTTCCTGAAGCTGCCGATTGACCAGTTCCCGGAGATGGACCCGCCGTATATCACGGTGATGACCACCTATCCGGGTGCCTCGGCTTCCGAAATGGAGACCAACGTGACGAAGATCATGGAGAACGCCCTGACCTCCGTCGATCACCTCAAACACATCACTTCGCAGTCCAAGGATAATATATCCGTGGTGACGCTGGAGTTGGAGTGGGGTAGTAACATGGACGAGGCGGTTAACGACGTGCGTTCGTTCGTCGATATGGCGGCGAACAACCTGCCGGACAACTGCGCCAAGCCGGTTATCTTCAAACTCTCCACGAGTTCGATGCCAATCTGCCAGTACTCCATTACAGCAGATGAGACCTACGCGGGCCTGGACAAGATACTCAACGACGAGGTAGTGCCGCAGTTGAACCATATTGACGGTATCGGTAATATCTCCCTCTCGGGTGCGCCGGATCGCTATGTCTATGTCAATATCGACCAGCAGAAACTCGACGCCTACGGTATCACGCTGGAGCAGGTGGGGCAAGTGGTAACCGCCAATAACCTCAACCTCTCTTCGGGTACGATTAAGATGCCGCAGGAGCAATACCAGATGCAGGTGCGTTCCGAGTACATCGAGTCCTCCGAGATAGAGAACCTCATGGTAGCCATGACGCCGCAAGGCCAGCAGGTCTTCATCCGCGACATTGCTACCGTCAAGGACACCATCAAAGACCTCTCTTTGGATGAGAAGACCAACGGCCGCGAAGCCGTACGTCTGGTCATTGCCAAGCAGACCGGTGCCAACACCGTACAGGTCTGCCGCGACGTGCGCGCCGAACTGGCGAAGATACAGAAACAACTGCCGACAGATGTCAAGATAGAGAAGATCTATGACTCCTCGGAGAACATCCAGAACTCCATCAACTCCCTCGAAGAGTCCGTGCTTTACGCCCTGCTCTTCGTGGTGCTCGTGGTGCTCTTCTTCCTCGGCAAATGGCGTGCTACCATCATCATTGGTATCACGATACCTATCGCCCTCATCGTGGCGTTTATCTACCTCGGCTTGGCGGATTCGTCGCTCAATATCATCTCCCTCTGTTCGCTCACCATCGCTATCGGTATGGTGGTGGACGACGCGATTGTGGTCTTGGAGAATATCACCCGTCACGTGGAGCGCGGCGAGGACCCGCATGAGGCGTCTATCTACGCCACCAACGAGGTATGGGTATCCGTTATCGCTACTACGCTCGTGCTCGTAGTGGTATTCGTGCCGCTGACCATGCTCAATGGTATGGCGGGTATTATGTTCCATGAGCTTGGATGGATTGTGACGGTAGTGTGCTGTACCTCCACTCTCGTGGCTATCTCGCTGACACCTATGCTCTGCTCCAAACTGCTGAAAGCCAAGAAAGTGCATGTCGATGAAAACGGCAATCTGGTCGATGACGAGGCAGACAAGAAAGGCTGGTACGAGCGTACGGTGGTACACATGCTGGATGTCATTGACGAGTATTACGCCAAGTCGCTGGGCTGGTGCCTGCGTCATAAGGCGCTCACCTTCCTTATCCTCATCGCGTTCTTTGCCGCCTCTCTGATCCCTGTCTTTGCAGGCAAGATCGGTACGGACTTCATGCAGGAGCAGGATAACGGACGTCTCTCCGTGACCGTCAAGCTGCAACGCGGTACGCGTATCGAGGAGACCCTCAAGACCGCCCGCAAACTGGAAGCGCGTTTCGTGGAACTTGTGCCGGAGATACAGCTGATCAATACCTCCGCCGGTTCGAACGATGATGCCTCTATCGCAGCCCTCTTCTCTTCGACGATGAACAACAAGATCCAGATGACCGTCCGTCTGCCTAAGAAATGGGAGCGTGACCGCGACATCTGGACTATTGCCGAAATCCTGCGTCAAGAGATGGCGAAATACCCGGAGATTAACGAATACCAGTGTGCTGTTTCGTCCGGCGGTCCCGGCGGCGGTAACACTGTCGATTTGGAAATCTATGGTTATGACTTCGATAAGACCTCCCAGATGGCAGAACAATGCCGCCAACTGATTTCGCAACTGCCCGGTGCCCGTGACGTGAATATCTCCCGTGAGGACGACCGTCCGGATATCAAGATTACCGTGGATAAAGAGAAAGCGTCGCGTCTCGGCCTGAGCTCCGCTACCATCTCTACCTACCTCCGCAACCGCGTGGCAGGTATGGCGTGCGGCTATCTCAAGGATGACGGCTCGGAGTACGACATCGTGGTACGCCTCAT
>Ga0247611_10007557_pt1 | contig 13604 bp, 7 predicted proteins | sample 177DNAGHGhighgp2_FD_192422 | JGI IMG/M metagenome (GOLD analysis project Ga0247611, IMG submission 192422) | Sheep rumen microbial communities from Palmerston North, Manawatu-Wanganui, New Zealand - 1770 DNA GHGhigh gp2 | ecosystem: Host-associated > Mammals > Digestive system > Stomach > Rumen ... | reverse complement strand
AAATGAAGCCGCTGAAAACGCAATCAATAAAACTAATGAAGCAAGAGGAACAGCTTCAAGTAGTGCTGTTTCAGAAAATTCATCAAAGAAAACTACAGAAACTACAACTGCTTCAAATACAAGCAGCAAAAAGAATACAAGTTCTGGCAGTTCAACTTCAACATCTGCTTCAACATCTAAAAAATCATCTGCTTCATCAAAGAGCAGTTCAAAATCATCAGGCTCAGGAAATACAGCTGCTCCAGCAAGCACACCGGCTCCAAGTTTCTGGGTTCAGGCCGCATCATACACAACAAAGAAAAACGCTGATGAAGCCCGTGCCGCACTGGAAGCAAGTTCACTTCCTTGCGAAGTATTTACCTATAAAGATCCAAATACAGATAAACTCTACTACAGAGTTCGTGTTGGACCTTATACAACAAAGTCTGAAGCTGAATACTGGCAGGCAAAAATTTCCGCTATGGACTATTTCAAGGGCTCAAGCTCTTACGTAACAAACGCTGCTGCAAAGGCACAGAACTAGTCCTATGGCAAAGAAAACAAATGCAATGCGCATTCTGGAAAGCGCAAAAATTCCTTACGAAACTTCATCTTATGATGATGATGGAGAACATGTTCTGGAAAGAGGTGCTGCGGAAGCTCTTGCAGCAAAACTGGGCATTTCCCCAGACTGTGTTTATAAAACCATTGTCATGAGAACTGAAACTAAAGAAGTTGTGGTTTTCTGCCAGAGTGCAGTTCACGAAATTAACCTGAAGAAAGCAAGACAGGCTTGTGGAGCAAAAGAAGTTTCACCGGTAAAGCCTGATGAACTTTTAGCCCTAACCGGTTACGTAAGGGGTGGATGTTCTCCTTTGGGAATGAGGAAAAAATACCGCACCTTCATTGACCAGAGCCTGACTTCTCACGAAAAGGTTTACGTCAGTGCAGGAGTAAGGGGCTGCCAGCTGATTCTAAAACCGGAAGACCTGCTAAAAGCAACCGGCGCTACTTTAGTTGACCTGGTTCTTGAATAAAACAGTTTCCTTCCTACTTAATTCCTGATTCGAGTTTAAAAATTAATTGAATGTATCAAAAATAAAGCGCGAAGGAGCGAAACGGCTTGCGAAATTTTATTTAGTCTTCATTGTAAATACGCCGTCCCAGTCATCAGGGACACCATTCTTAATATTTTCCAGACATCTTGCAATCATTGATTTGCACACATCGCCGTCCGGTAAATAAAGCTGGCCTGCTTTCTTAAACATTGAAGATGCCTTTTTAAAGTCCCGGGTCATATAAACTTCAATCGCCTGATTAAACAGTTCAACTGCATCAAGCTGTTCCTGAGGCATTTCATCTTTAACACCTACAATATTGTAAATTGGAACAGGTCTTTCAATATTAATAACACGAACAGAGTCCAGTTTGCGGGCCACAATCTTTCCCTTGTTTACACCTGAATCACACTGAAACCATGCAGATTCAGAAGCCATTATCCAGGAACCATAAGCCTTGTTTACACCTTCCAGGCGGGATGCAAGGTTAACGTTATCCCCCATGATTGAATAGTTCAGTTTTTTTGAAGTACCAATATTTCCTACAACCATAGGACCATAATTCATACCAACACGGCTTTCCAGTACAATAGGATAATTATATTTCTTAAGGAATTCATCCTTGTGCTTAAGATTGTATTCAACATCAACCTGCTTCATTCTTATTCCTGCAAGAATTGCATGATATGCCGAATATTCATCATCAAGAGGAGCCCCAAAGAAGGAAACTATTTCATCTCCAACAAATTTATCCAGCGTACCCTGACAGTCATCAGAAGTAATTACATCTCCCAGTTCACCAAGGTAGTCATTCATTACAGCCAGAAGTTCCTGAGGATCGTTGATTTTTTCTGACATCTTTGAAAAGGACTTAACATCAGAGAAGAGAGCCGTTAAATTCTTCATACTTCCGCCAAGACGTGCAGTTTCAGGATTTTTAATCATTTCTTCAACAACTTTAGGAGCTACGTAAGAACTGAAGGTATTCTTAATAAACTGCCGGTCGTTCTTTGCATTAAGAATTGAATCCACAAGGTAAACTACAAAAAGCATAAGGAATGGAAGGAAAACCGGAACATATATATGGAAGAAAACCATCATCAAACAGTAAACCAGTATAAGGGCAAAAACGAAAATACCGTTGAAAATAATTCTCTTAGCCAGAGGAAGCTGCCTTGTATAAAAAAGCATAAGCAGCATGAGCAGGAAGGCGGCTAAAATTGCAGGGAATTCTTTTACAGGTTTTATGAAATTTTCGTGAAGAATTGTACTTGTAATGTTAGCATGCATACCAAGCTGAGGGTATTCTTTATAGAAAGGTGTATTTGAAATATCAGTAGTTGCAGTTGATGAGTTACCAAAGAAACATTCCTTGCCCTGAATTCTTTCAGCCATTGCAAAATACATTTCCTGATAATCGTCAATATACTGCTTAAGGTTGGTAATTTCCTCCGGCAGATTTCCATACTGTCCAAGCACCTCTATAACCTGAAGCATCTGCTGGAAAATAACCTGATGAGTATAAACATAATCTTCAAATTCTTCCTGAGAAAAAGTTTCCCCCGTGCTGCCGTCAAGTCCGTAGCCCTGGCAGGAAGCAAGCATCTGGGCTAACTGATTCTGATTGTCATTATATGCAGACATCAAATCATTAAAATTACCAAGAATAAAAATCTGATCTTCGTTGTACAGTTCTGAATCATCGTAATGAAGGGAAGCAAGGGCTTTTATTACATCCTCTTCAAATCTTCTCAGGCGGATAAAATTTTTTACTCCACAGTGATTGATTCCAGTTTCGTAAGGCTCCCTGGACCAGGTAACCAGCATGCGGCCCTTTTCATCCAGAGGAATTTTTATATCGTGACGCTCCGGCTTTTTTTTCAGGGATTTTGGATTTAAGGCATTACGAAGGATGATATAATTTCCCTTTACTTCAACCTTTTCCACATCCAGAATCTGGAGAAGCGGTCTCATAGCCAGCTGAGCAAAATAACGGTCCTGATACTGACCAAAGAGATAATTTCTGCGGCGCTTACCGTCTGAATCTACAATTACATTTGTAAAACCTGCACCTTTTGCACCAGAGGCAATTTTTTTAATTACAGGGCTGAAATGTTTTGAAACAGGAATCTTTTTTTCCGGATCATTAACCCAGTCAAAAGTAAATCTTTCCAGACCGTAATTTTTATCTTCAAGATGGCGGGCATCATCAAAACCTAAATCAGCTTTGTTGATAGTCATGTAAGAATTGCCGAAATACTGAAGGGCACGGGCAAAATATTCATCATTATCTTTATAAAGGTTTTCTGCAGAGTACATTCCGGAAGACAAATCGTAAACTACCGGCTTTATCATCTGTTCGTAAACAGTGTCGGTCAGTTCATCAATAGACATTTCATCTTCACCGGAAGAAGCTGAATGATAGGCGTCTTTCAAAATATCCATTGAGTAGGAAATATCTGACAAAGCAGACTGGTACTGTTTAGATGCAGATTCCTGCAGGGCTTCAATGTCCCTTACCTCCCGCGCTGATGGCGAGAGGTACTCAATATCAAAAACAGTGTAGTCAGCTCCCAGTTCTTTTAAGGCAATTACGACGTTTGCAATTTCGTCTCTAGGCCATGGCCAGTCACCCAGCTCTTCAATTGATTCATCATCAATATCAATCAAAAGAATTGAATCATCAATTTTTTCAGTCCGGGAAAATCCCAGAAGAGTGTCATAAATACGATATTCAAATCTGCTGAAAATATCAGAAAAACCTTCAACTGCAGGCAATTTTTTTGTAAAAGAAATCGCTGCGGCAACTATAAAGGAAACCAGAGCCAGAATTAAGACCGGCAGATACTTTTTCTTGAACTTTTTAACATTCATCTCCATAAGTTGAATTATAACACAGTAATTGATGTAAAAAAATGAATTTCCCGTTTAACATTGTTTTATTATACATCCTGCATTAAAATGGACTATAAAGGAAGAGATTATTATGAAAAAAAGATTGATTTTCTTGTTTTCTATGATTTTCACAGCAATGGCAATTCATGCACAGTCTGCTGACTGTATCAGTGAACTGCTGGAAACTCAGAAAGCTACAATGGGACAAGTTTCCTATCTCTGCGCATCACACCTGGGAATTATCGAAGAAAGCGCATCTTACGAAGAAGCTCTTACGGCAATGAAGGAAGCTGGAGTTATAAGAAATTCTAAAAGAATCACAGTTAATACCCCTGTCCGCATGGGTCAGTTCACCCTGATTTTATCTAAATGCTGGAACATTCAGGAAAGTTTATTTTACAAACTTCTTAAAAATAAAAGATATGCCTTTATGCAGTGCAAGGCTCTGGGCATTATACCAACATCAACTACTTCAGTTAAAATTGTAACAGGACGGGAAGTTCTGAATTACGTAACAATCTGTAATGAAATGTTCCCGGATGGAGGACTTGAGCCTGTTTCTAAAAAGGATTCGGACCCTTCTGCTGAAGAAAGCATACCTTCTGCTGAAGAAACGACACCTGTTGAAGCAAGCAGAACTCCTGCTGAAGAAACAGCACCTGTTGAAGAAAGTAGTGCCCCTGCTGAAGCAGCAGCCCAGCCGGAAACAAGTGCACCTACAGAATCAAGCAGTGCCCAGGCTGAAGAAACCTCTGCAGAAGCAGCCCCGGTTGAAGTTACCACAGCAGAATCTGAAAATACAGAAGGAGGTGCAGAATGAAAAAATCAACAATTCTTAAGCTTGTACTTTCAGCTGTAATCGGAACCTCCTGCCTTACTGCAAACGCACAGGTCTTTACAGGACTTTTAGGCAACTCTACATCAATGACTGCTTCAAACAATTCTGACAATCAGCTCTCCCCTGCCCTTGACCAGAAAAACTTTTTCACTGCAGGAATGCGCATTCCTTTCAATCCGAAAGGTACAGTTTATTTTGCAGCACAGGCAACCGGAACCTTTGACCTTTTCTTACTTGATTCCCAGCCTGAAATTTCATTTGGTCTGGATCTGGACCTGTTTAAGATGAATGCCTCTTTCCAGACAAGAGACAAAAAAGCAGCTCTTCTTTCAATCGGAAGATTTCCTGTTACTGACATTACAGGAATCATATATTCTCAGTCTGTTGACGGACTTCTTCTTCAGCTTAAGACTCAGCGTTTTTCAAGCACTTACTCTTTAGCATATACAGGTCTGCTTAACGGATTGAACATCTGCGAGCTGGACAGTAACGGCCTTCCTGCCACACCAGGAGCTGCAGTCATGCTTGAGGATTATGCAATCTATCAGTTTGGTTCACCTTATCTCATTGCAACAGGCTCTTTCTCTGCCCCATATCTTTTTGCAAATCAGACAGTTGGTCTTGAACTTTTCGGAGTTGCAGGACTTCCAGGAATAAACGTTTCACAAGTTGATGATCCGTTCCGCCTTTATGCAACACTTTACATTAACGGACCTGTTACCCGCTTTATGTTCTACGATTTAACAAGTACTGTTGAAACATTCGGTGCTTTCCAGAAACTGGCAAATTTAAGCACATTCCACTTAAGCATTTATCCAGGATTCCTTTCATCTTCAATTTCAATCGGTGCAACTTACGCCTCTGGAGCACAAACAGGTGCAGACGGAATTTTAACAAGCTTTGTACCATTTACAAAACTTACTGCAGTTAACTCAAAGGATGAACTTAATTTTTCTGCCGTTACAAAAGCCAGCTTTGATTATTCATGTAAGCCAATTTCTGATTTGTGGCTCAACATTGGTTATGCTGCTGATTTTAAGAATCCTGGAACAGAATTTACATACTATGGTTCAGAAATCAATTTAAAGGGTATTTATCAGATATTCACTGATCTTCAGGTAAATCTGGGAGCATCAGTTTTTATTGGTGCAAATCCAGCAGACAACAAATATGCCGCCAGCTTAAACGCTGTTATTTCTTTCTAGTTATACAAGGAGGATTTTGATTATGAGACTTTCTAGACTTGTAAAAACAATTTCCCTGCTTTTAATTGCAGGAGCCTTTTTCACAACACAGGCATTTGCTGCACCAATGCAGGCTAAAATAAAATCAGTTACCGGCAAAGTTGAACTTAAGTCAGGGGATTCCTGGATTCAGCTTAAAACCGGGGACATTGTAAAAAAGGGTGATGTCATTTCAACTGGATTCAAATCTGAAGCAGTAATTACTGCAAATGAAGCAACCTTTACCCTTGGTGCTTTAACCCGCATTACTTTTGATGAACTTGTTTCTGGAACATCAAAGGATAAGACTTCCATCAATCTGGAAAGTGGAAGCGTAAAAGCTGATGTAAACCATCAGACAAAAAAAGCTGATTTTACAGTGCGTACACCTTCTGCCACAGCGTCAGTCCGTGGAACAAGTTTTTCCATCGACTGCATGGCAAATCTTAGGGTACAAAACGGAATGGTTGCTTATTACCTTACTGGATCAAGAGCTGCTCAGCAGGCTTACAGTGATTTTACTGATGATGATGACGGTTCTGAAACTCCTGAATCAAATCAGTTTACAGAAGCTGAGGAAATTGCAGGTGCAAAGGGACTGGGAATTTACCAGGGACAGGCAACTTCAACTGATGAATATTCCCTTACTCAATCAAGTCCTCGTGAAACCTTTGCGGCTGGAACTTTCATCAACGGTACAGGAACTTCAACTCTTGCTGAACAGGAAAGCACATCTTTAACGGCTTCTTCCGGCAATTCTTCAACTGCAGCTGCCAGTTCTTCTGGAAATAAACTTTTAACTGCAATTGTAATTTTTGATGTAACAGTTAAGGAATAATCTTTCCGGTCGAGTCTGGATTTCACAGAACTGTATGTAAGTAATTAACATGCTGCCGGAATAAAAAAGTTTTCGAAAAACCGGAGGCTCGATAACACTGAATATGAAAACATACTGCCGGTCGAGTCTGGATTTCACAGAAGCGAGTTGTAAGAAATTAAATATGCTACCGGAATAAAAAAGTTTTCGAAAAACCGGAGGCTCGATAATACTGAATATATTAAAATTACTGCCGGTCGAGTCTGGATTTCACAGAACCATACGTAAGTAATTAACATGCTACCGGAATAAAAAAGTTTTTGAAAAACCGGAGGCTAGCCTACACTATATATATAAATTACTGCCGGTCGAGTCTGGATTTCACAGAACCGCGCCATATTGGCGCTAGACGCAGAACAGTGATAAGAACCTATTTACGGTTGCCGCTTTGCGGCAATCACTGTTCTGAGTCTTTCTGCAAAATCCAGCCTCTCCTTCCCGTAATTTTTTATACATTTTACTTCTGGGGTATACGACGGAATATTTTTCAAAAACTTTTTTATTCCTCCCGCTTTTTAATTACAAGGCACTGCTGGAAGAAGTTCTGTAAAATCCAGCCTCTTCCTCCCTTAATTTTTTATACATTTTACTTTTGGGTATACGAAGGAATATTTTTTCAAAAACTTTTTTATTCCTAACGCTTTTAATTTCAGAACACTACTGGAAGATTTTCTGTAAAATCCAGCCTCCCTCTCCCGTAATTTTTATACATTTTACTATTGGGGTATACGAAGGAATATTTTTCAAAATTTTTTTTTATTCCTTACGCTTTTAATTACAGAACACGGCTGGAAGAATTTCTGCAAAATCCAGCCTCCCTCTCCCGTAGTTTTTTATACATTTTACTTTTGGGGTATACGAAGGAATATTTTTTCAAAAACTTTTTTATTTCTCCCGCTTTTAATTTCAGAACACTGCTGTAAGATTTTCTGCAAAATCCAGCCTCTCCCTCCCGTAATTTTTTATACATTTTACTTCTGGGGTATACGACGGAATATTTTTTTTTCAAAAAAAACTTTTTTATTCCTAACGCGTTTTAAATACAGAGCACTGTTGAAAGACTTTCTTCAAAATACAGACTCTACTTTCCCCTTTTTAAGGGATCAGTGCATTCTGTTATAATGCAGGGGAAATATAAAGTTTTGCGGAGATTGTGGCTTACTCTTACAGACTTTCTTCAAACAGTGCCTTGTAATTAAAAAGCGGGAGGTATAAAAAAGTTTTTGAAAAAACACTCAGTTTGTGCAGCCGCAAGGCGGCTAACGTATATAATTACAAGCACAAACTGCGTGTAGGAGGCGAGCCTCCGGTTTTTCAAAAACTTTTTTATCCCGGCAGCATATTTAATTTCTTGTATCGCGATTTTCCACTAAAAATCAGGACCGGGAGCAAAACTTTATATTTATCTTAAACAAATCTATAAATACGGTGAGCCCGACTGGAGCGGTGGCCGGAGGCCAGTGCGAAGCACCGAGGGTTACTGAGCCGCGGAACGGAGGTAATAGGATATGTTTTTCTGTTTAACTTATTCTGTTTTGGCGGGTCGAATTTAATGGCGGAACAAGATTATTTTTTTGCCATAGAAAAACAATTTCAAATATAATAAAATCTTCCTTAACAATTTTTTACAAGAGGCTAATATGAAAACTTGTGACCTTCACAGTTCAAACTGGGTGCTTTCAAATGAATCGGGAAGAGATGAAATTAAAGGGATTCAGATGAATGTTCCCGGAGACAATTACTCTGCACTTATCAGGGCTAATGTTATAAAGGATCCTTATTTTGGCACCAGCGAAAAAGACTGCCAATGGGTGGGAAAAGAGGACTGGAGCATTGAAAGGAAATTTAATTTTACAAAGAGGCCTGACCAGAAACATTTTCTCTGCATGGATATGGTTGATACTTTTTTTACTGTTTACGTAAATAATCAAATGGCAGGAGAAGGGCACAATTATTTTAGAATCTGGCGATTTGACATTACGGATTTTCTTGTTGACGGTGAAAATTCTATCCGCATTATTTTTGAATCTTCGGAAAAACATGCCATTCAGGCTGCTGCAAAACTTCCATACCCTGTGCCTGTTTCAAGTTACGATGTTTTCTCTCCTCACAGAAATCTTGTTAGAAAAATTCAGTGTCACTCTGGATGGGACTGGGGTCCTTGTCTGATGGTTTCCGGAATTTACGGAGATATTTATATTGATTCTGTTTATAAGGGCTACATCAATTCGGTTTCTGCAGAAACTATTCCTCTTGAAGAAAATAAGTGGAATGGAAAGTGGAAGTGCTCTATCACAGTACGCTACTCTTCCTTTTTTGAAGAAAAGAGGTCTTTCCTTTTTGAATTGACTGGAAACAAACTTTCTTTAGTAAAAACTGCCCGGAGTGAAATTAAAGAGGGGCTGAATATTATCAAAACAGAGTTCACTGTTGATAATCCGGTTTTATGGAAGAGCAGCGATGAATTGAAGGAAGAGGGGCTTGAAAAAAATAATCTATACACTCTTCTTGTTTCTTCTGTGGATGAAAGGGCTGCTGATCATATGGATTCAGTGATGGTTAAGCAGATTGGGTTCAGGGAACTTAAGCTTAATGCAATTCCTGATGAATATGGAACCAGTCTTTACTATTCTCTCAACGGCAGAAAAATTTTTGCAAAGGGGGCAAACTGGATTCCCATTGATTCACTTCCGGAAAGATGGACTCCAAATCGTTACCGTTATTTTTTGCAGAGTACTGTTGATGCAAATATGAATTCCCTGCGCTTCTGGGGAGGTGGTCAGTACGAAAGCGAACTTTGCTACAAGTTTTGTGATGAATTAGGAATTATTGTCTGGCAGGATTGTATGTTTGCATGCGGGCTCTATCCTACAAACGATGAATTTCTTGAAAACGTTGAAATGGAAATTGAAGATAATGTTCTCCGTCTCCAGACTCATCCTTCCCTGGCAGTCTGGTGCGGCAACAATGAAAATCTTGGAGCATTGAACTGGTATAAGGAAAGTCGTGATTCAAGAGATAAATATCTTGTTGACTATGATCGTCTTAATCATGGAGTTGTAGAAAAAACAATTAAGCGTTGTGATTCAAGTCGCACCTGGTGGCCAAGTTCTCCATGTTCAGGTCCAGACAATTTTGGTGACAACTGGCATTCTGATTCTGAAGGTGACATGCATTTCTGGAGTGTCTGGCATGAAAAAAAAGATATGGAAGCTTACCTCAGTATTAAACCCCGCTTCGTAAGTGAATTCGGTTATGAGAGTTTGAATTCTCTGGAAGGTATTCGGGAATATGCTTGTGAAGAGGACTTAAATTTAACAAGTCCAGTTATGGAATGGCATCAGCGTTCTCCTGGCGGCAACAGTATTATTCTTGAAAATTTCTCCCGCTACTTCAGGATTCCTGAAGGTATAAAAAATATCAGTTACCTCAGTCAGCTGCAGCAGGCTCTTGCAGTAAAAACAGCAGTAGATTACTGGAGAAGTCTTCGTCCTCACTGCATGGGTGCAATTTACTGGCAGATTAATGATGTCTGGCCGGTTACTTCATGGTCTTCAATTGAATACAGCGGCAAATGGAAACTTCTTCACTATGCTGCAAAAAAGTTCTTCAGGATGGTAAATCTTTCCCTTATAAAAAAGGATGAAAAAATTTTTGCCTGTATTGTAAATGAAAGCAGTAAAGCTTTAGACCTTGCTGTAAGAATCAGCTGGATTGATTTTAATGGTAAAATCTTACGCGCACTTGATCTTAATAAAACAATTAAGTCTGATTCCGCAGAATATGTTTTTGAAGAAGCACTTTCTGACAAGCAGATTGAGGCTCAGGATAATACGTACTTCATTTATGCAGAGATGGATTATGAAGGTACAAAAATTACAGATACACTTTTTGTAAACCGATGGAAAAAATGCAGTCTGGAAAAAGCGAACATTCAGGTAATGGCTGCAGAAACTGGTGAAGGAAAATTTCTGCTTCTTCTGAATACCGACAAGCCAGCCTTCTACGTAAATCTGGAAACAGAAGGATGTAAGGGCCACTTTTCTGAAAATATGCTGACTCTTTTGCCGGGTCAGGAAACAACAGTAGAATTTATTCCTTCAGATTATGGTCTTGAAGAAAAAACAAAACTGCCAACCATGGAAGAATTTAAATCTTCCCTGAAAATAACAAGTTTGAGAGATACCTATAAATAATAAGCGCCGTATCCAATTTGTTTATTTACCAAATTGATTGAAAATCAAATTGTAGGCAGCAGAACCGGGAGGGCTTAATGGAGAAGGAAGGTTTTCATAACTGAACCATTCAGCATTTTCCAGTTCTTCTTCCTGAATTTTAATCTGGCCGCTTTCCCAGTCTGCATAATATGCCAGCATCAACTGATCTGGGAAAGGCCAGGCCTGGCTTCCAGCATAACGGAGATTTTTTATTTTAAGGCCTGTTTCTTCATAAACCTCACGATGAACTGCCTGCTCAAGATTTTCCCCCTGCTCTACAAATCCTGCAATACAGGAATAATGGCCGGTCACAGATTTTTTATTTTTTGCAAGAAGAATCTTATCTTCTTTTTTTACAAGAACAATTATGGCAGGTTCAATCCGGGGAAAAAGCAGACTGCCGCATTTGCTGCATTTTTTTGCGGTAAAGTGCTCATCATCAAGCAAGGGTTTTCCACATGCAGGACAAAAACGATAAGTCTGTCTTAACAGTAGAAGACCGTGAGCACGGCATGCGAGACTTACCATTTTTTCAAAAGCATTTTCATTTCCTGACATTAAATCTTTTGCATCCCAGAAAAACTGACGAAAATTAATAGCCCGTGTTCCGGAAGGCAGAGGAGCATCTTTTTCCAGAAGCCAGGCACTATAATTATATTCTTTTTCAGTGAACCAGTCGCATACAAGCTGCTCTTTCATTAATTTTCTTAACAAATTTTCATCAGGCAAATCTTCTTTTGTTAAAGCAGAGAGATTATCACTGCATTTGAGCAGAATTTTATTTTCTATAAAAACAAAATGATTTTCACAAAAAAAATTATTTGGATTTGATATTAAAGCCATGAAAGGATTATATCACGATTATTGTTTTTTTCTGATATTTTTCTTATTAAAAAGTTTTTTGCTTCAACTGTGTGTTTTTTTTATTGATCATGTTTCGCCTCTGCATCCCATGCAGGGGCTTTTTTTCTCCATACCATGAACCACATTCTATTACCTCCGTTCCGCGGCTCGGTCACCCTCGGTGCTCCGCACTGGCCTACGGCCTCCGCTTCAGTCGGGCTCACCGCATTTATAGATTTGTTTAAGCTAAATATAAATTTTTGCTCCCGGGTGAAATTACTAGTGTAAAAGCGCGCAATATTGCGCTTGACGTTTTTTGTGGCATGGGAACTATTGTAATGCCGCACATGCGGCAGCCACAAAAAAAGTCATTTTACCCTATTAATTTCCCCCTCCGCAAAACTTTATATTTAGCTTAATTTGGAAAGAAATGCCGCGATTCCTTTAACACAGGAAAAAGGAAAAGTTTTCGAAAAACCGGAGGCTAGCAAACGCTGTATATATAAAAAATACTACCGGTCGAGTCTGGATTTCACAGAACCGCGCCATATTGGCGCTAGACGCAGAACAGTGATAAGAACCTATTTAAGGTTGCCGCTTTGCGGCAATCACTGTTCTGAGTCTTTCTGCAAAATCCAGCCTCTCCCTCCCGTTATTTTTATACTGTACTTTGAGGGTCACAGATGGAATGTTTTTTCAAAAACTTTTTTATTCCTCCCGCCTTTTAATTACAAAGCACTGCTGGAAGATTTTCGGGGTACCGCTTTCGCTGCATTGCTCCACTACGTTCCGCAACCAGACTGACGTCTGGCCCCTACAATCCTTAACCGGGTCTTGCAGCTGCCATTATTAAGGCACTACTTAAAGAATCTGAAAAAAAATTTTAAATTTTTCCTCAAATTTGGGTCTTCTTTTTACATTTTTGTAACTTCACTGCTGATTATATAGTAGGGGGCTGATGAAAATGCCTGGCGCATTTTTGTCATATGCAGATTCTGCCATCGGCTAATCTGACATTAAGCCTCTTCACAACCGCACTGCGGAATATTAGGAGTAATCGTATGAAAAATACTGATGTAAAAAATCTTACCCCGGAAGAAAAATGGGAACAGGCAACCATTGCCAACAATTTTATTTTCTATAAGGTCATGCACGAAAATCCGGATGTCTGTAAAGAACTTCTGGAAATCTTACTGGAAATGAAAATTGACCGGATTGAAATTTATCAGGAAAAAGAACTGCTGGCCGAATTTGGAAAGAAGGGTATCCGGATGGATGTATATGCCAGGGGAATGGACAAATCATTCGACCTTGAGATTCAGGCCTGTGACACAGGAGAGCTGCCGGAAAGAGCCCGTTACTATCAGGGACTTATGGACACAACACAGCTGGAAAGCGGCCAGGATTTTAAGAATCTTAACAGCAGTTATATAATTTTTATCTGCATTCCGGACATCTTTAAGAAAGGCCTGGGCAAGTACACATTTGAAAATCTCTGTCTGGAAAACCCTGAAATCAAGTTGAATGACCGGGCCTATAAATACTTTTTTATTGCCAGAAACTATGATAAACTGTTGAACGAACAGCAGAAGGCTTTCATGAAATGCATGCTCAGTAATGAAAGCTCAAGTACGTTTACGGAAAAGATTATCCGCATGGTGAAAAATGCAAAGC
>Ga0247611_10007556_pt1 | contig 13605 bp, 11 predicted proteins | sample 177DNAGHGhighgp2_FD_192422 | JGI IMG/M metagenome (GOLD analysis project Ga0247611, IMG submission 192422) | Sheep rumen microbial communities from Palmerston North, Manawatu-Wanganui, New Zealand - 1770 DNA GHGhigh gp2 | ecosystem: Host-associated > Mammals > Digestive system > Stomach > Rumen... | reverse complement strand
CCATGAAGTGGCAGGGCGCGGTGTAATAAGACCGCTCGGCTCTATCGCATTCAATACAATGTGATATCGCCTCGCTCTCGCAATCGCGACCGGTTAATACCGGTCGCTTTTTGCTCACGGATGCAATGCCTTGCTTAACGCAAGGCATCGCTTTAGACTAGGGAAGGCTCCGCCCTCCGAAACATGAGACCGAATCCGCTAGATTCTGGATGAAATACGCAGACTGGCGGATTCTCTCGCGACAACGCCTCGTTGATACGAGGCGTTTCTTGCTCACGGACCCTCCTTTTCCAATGGCTAAATGCCAAATGCGAAAAGCATAAAAGTCCTCCGGTCAAAAGCCGGGGGCTTTTTGTTTTGCAAAAAAAAGAAAAATTGAAAGAATGTTCTTATCTTGACGTTGCGTGTCTTTTTTTTACCTTTGTAAAAAAGGAGTTTCTATGAAACAATTAATAAGTGTTTTGCTTGGCTCTGCTATTTGTGCAGCCCTTGCTTCTTGTGCATTTTCATCAAGCTGGCATAAGTCTGGCGTTTCCGAATTTGATACGGAAAGTGCGCTTGCCCAGTGCGAATATGAAGCGGGCAAGGAACATGTTGATAGGGCAGACTTCGTTACGAATTGCATGAAACGTCAAGGGTTCCGTCAATAAAACGGCTTGATTTGTTTTATAAGATTCCCTCGGCTTGAAAGCCGGGGGCTTTTTTGTTTGCAGAAATACGTTGAAAAGTAAACGAAGACGATTGTTACAAAAATCTTAATGAAAATGGATTTTTACATTTCTTTAAGCTTTTTGTAAACATAAACCCTTATAAAACCGTGGTTTTGGCGCAAAATAAGACGATGGAATAAAGCTTTAATATTTAGTTTGTTTAAAATTTTACAACCCAGAAGAATTACTTTTTTAATTTTTGCTTCTGACATAATTGTTACGGAGCTATCTGCTGCGAAAGCTTGTCTTTGTTGCGAAAGACAATATTTTATTGTTAGTTTGTTTGTTGCTTGTGACGTGAAACAAGCGCCCGAATTTTATTTTGATTTTTCATTTTTTTTATTCTATATTCTCTTAAAAATAACGGGGGACACTTGTAAATGAAAAAATGCAAGTGTCTTTATCTTTTAACATTAGCCTATTCCAAGTTGGAATACTAGAAGTTGGAGTAAAAAAATCATTACTAAATTCGTTCGGAATGATACATTTTGGAATATTCAAGTTATTTTAAGTTCAATAATAGGATTGGGTTGACATGAGACTTTTTGACGAACATGTAGTGTTACGCTTTTCGCTTCTATTGGCGTGCTTTTTTTTCGCAGAATTAATTCCGGATATTCTGAATTTTAATGAGCATTCCTACAATTTTATCCCGTATTTTATAGCCATCGTCATTTTGGCTTGTGTGGCGCTTTTTTACAAGTTCCCTGTCGGCGTTAGCAAGAAACTCCGTAATGATGTCGATATCCCGGAACCCAAGGTTGTCGAACCCATTCGCGACTTCAAAAAAGATCTTCTCGAAAAAGATGAAATGTTCCAGATGATGATAGATGTGTCGTCGGATGGATTTTGGACGTTTGACGTGGCGACGGGGAAGGTCTATTGGTCAAATCGCATTGCTAAATTGATTGCTTCCGAAAATACAGTTTTGGAAGATTCCTTTGAACCTCTGAAAAAACGGGTTATCGAAAGTGACTGGAACGTTTTCCGTGAACAGTTGAACGCCGCATTGCTGCACTTGGGTACGTTTTCGTGCAACTTGACCCTGCTTGATACGGATAAGAAGAATGTGAAACTTGTGATTAGCGGCCGTGTCCAGAGCAACGAAACGGGCCGCCCGATTCGCGTCATCGGTTCCTTGACGGAAGCTGTCGATCGCAGATTCGTTGAGCAAGAAAAGTACAATTACGCTTACCAGGATGCGTTGACCGGCGTTTATAACCGCAAGTATTTCCTTGAAAAGCTCAAGACGGATGTGGATATGGCTGCACGGCGCCCGGACCATCTGTTTGCGGTGGCTCTTTTGGATATCGATAGCTTTGGTGCCATCAACGCCTCTTATTCCATCAAGATTGGCGATAGCGTTCTCCGCACTATTGCGGACCGTCTCCAATCCGTGACGCGTTCGGACGACTGCGTGGCGCGTATTGGGCCGGACGTGTTTGCGATTATCTTGCACAATATCCAGAGCCGCGACCCGAATGACGATTTGATTCCGCTTGTCCGCAATATTCATAATAAAGTAAAAGCCCCGATTTCGCTGGAAGGCAAGGATTTGTATATTAGCGTGTCGATGTCTATTGTCGTGAACCAGGATGTCGATTGTGTCGAGGATATTCTCGCCAACGCCAACGCAAGTCTTCGCGATATGAAGAAGGGCATCAATCACGGCGGAATCCAGTTCTTTAGCGGTGGTATCCGTGAAAAGGCTATGAAGCTTTATAAGCTCGAATTCGAAATTCGCAGGGCGATTCAGGCGCAGGAATTTGTGTTGATGTACCAGCCGATTGTCGATATAAGGTCGGGTAACAAGATTGTCGGCTTTGAGGCGCTTGTGCGTTGGAACCAGTCTGAACGTGGTATCGTTTCTCCTGCGGAATTCATCCCGATTGCCGAAGAGACTGGGCTTATCGTCCCGATGGGCGCTCTCATATTGCGCATGGCGTGCAAGCAGGCGAAGTCCTGGGTCGATATGGGTTACAAGGACATCCAGGTGGCGGTGAACTTCTCTGCAAAACAGTTCGCTGTGGATTCGATGGTCGATGACGTTCGTCGCGTGTTGACGGAGACGAACTTGAATCCGCGCAACTTGAAGCTTGAAATCACGGAATACACGGCCATGAGCGACGGGGACAAGACGATTGAAATCATGCGTGCGCTATCGAGCATGGGCATCCAGATTTCGATTGATGACTTCGGAACGGGCTACAGTTCGCTTTCTTATCTCAAACGCTATCCGGTGCATACGCTAAAGATGGACAAGTATTTCGTGGATCACGTGGCAGATAACGAAGAAGACGCGTCGTTTGCCCGCATGGTCATTGGCATTGCAAAATCCTTGAATCTGGACCTCATCGCCGAGGGTGTCGAAACTAAGGAACAGCTCGACTTCCTATATCGTGAGGGTTGCCGCTTGATTCAGGGATTCTACTTCAGCAAGCCGCTCAATGCCGAAACGGCGTTGGAGTACATGAAGGAGCATTATAACGTCCCGACGCAAGGAAAGTCCATCGAAACGGAACCGGAAACCGTTAAGGCTTAAATGCAAATGTCATTCTCCTAACGGGGCTTGACTTGATCGCCTCGGATATAGAAACATGCAAGCATGTTTCTGCATCACTCGGCTCCTTTGTCATTCCCCTAACGGGGCTTGACTTGATCGCCTCGGTAATGCGAAAGCATGCTTTCTCGCTACTCTCGGCTTCGTTGTCATTCCCGGCTTGACCGGGCGGACAGCACTTGGAACTTTGTTCCATAGTGCGCATGGCCACCTTTAGGTGGGAATCTCCTTTTTGTTAAAAGCTGTTTAAATCCCGTAACATATTCTCGTATTTTCACGACAGTGCCTGTAGAGTTCTTCTACGGGCACGTTCTTTATTTCGGCGAGTTTCTCGGCGATAAACGGAATGTAGCCGGAATGGCAGGGCTTTCCGCGGAAGGGGACGGGCGCCATGTAAGGGGCGTCGGTCTCTAAAAGCATCTGGTCGATGGGGACGATGGCGGCGGCATCGCGTACGCTTTGGGCGTTGTTGAATGTGACGATTCCCGTGAATCCGACGAAAATTTCGGCGTCTAGCGCGAGAAGCTGTTCGACGAATTCCGGTGTGCCGGTAAAGCAATGTATATGGATTTTGGTATCGTGCAAGTTGGCCGCACGGAGCACGGCGAGAGCGTCGTCATCGGCTTCGCGTAGGTGCAGCACGAGAGGCTTGCCGCTTTTGATGCCGAGCTGCAAATGACGTTCAAAGAGCTTGACTTGGGCGGCTTTCGTTTCTGCACCGTAGTGGTAGTCGAGACCAAATTCACCGCAGGCGACGCTCTTGGGGTGGGCGAGGTATTCGAGGAGTCGTGCTTCGTCTTCGGCTGTTTCCGTTTCGACGTATTCGGGGTGGATGCCGTAGGCGGTATAGATGTTGTCGTATTTTTCGCTGAGAGCGCGTGCGGTTTCGAAATCAGCCGGGTCACAGGCAACGTGGATAAATGCCTCGGGGCATACGATTTTTGCTGCGGCAGCTTTTTCTTTGGCGGTACTGCGTTCGGTCGCGAAACTCGATGTGCGGAACCGCGCTAAAAGTGCGTCGAAAGATTCGCCCGCATGGCGTTCGTAAGAATCTATGTGGCAATGAGTGTCGATGAACATGGTGTTAGTAGGAAGTAGGCGGTAGACAGTAGGAAGTAGGCCGTGGTTAGGCAATAGGGGTGGTGCATTAGACTAGAAACGATAGACGAAAGACGGCAATCATGTAAGGGGAAGGATCCAGTCATTGTTTTTCGTCAAGATGTTACTGGATTCTTCAGCCTTCGGCTTCAGAATGACGTATTATGTTTTAGTACTTTACTTCTAATATCTCGTAAACAATCTTTCCGCGGGGGGCTTGGACTTCGATGGTGTCGCCGGCCTTTTTTCCTTGCAATGCTTCGCCGATGGGGGACTTCATGCTGATGCGGCCTTGTAGCGGGTCGATTTCCTTGTCGCCGACGATGCTATAGACTTTTTCGCGCTTGGTCTTTTTGTCGAGCAACTTGACCGTCGCGCCAAAGCGGATGGAGCCGTCCTTAGTGGCTGCGTTTTCGACAATCTTTGCGCCATCCAGAATGCGGTCCAGCTCGCGCAGACGGCGGTCGATTTCGCGCACGCGCATGCGTCCGTACGTGTAGGCGGCATTCTCGCTGCGGTCACCTTCGGCCGCGGCGGCTTGCACTTGGTTGATCATTGCCGGGCGCTCGACGTATTTGAGATGTTCCCATTCTGCCTTGAATTTTTCAAAGCCTTCTTTCGAAATCAAGTGTTGCATGGGAGGAAATTTAAAAAATATGATTAGGCTGCATCACCGTCATTCTGAGCGTAGCGAAGAATCCATTTGTTTTTTCCATTCTAATAACTTTACTGGATCCATTCGACTTCGCAACTATGTTACCTCGCTCAAGATGACGCTTCCATCCTGCTTCCCTTAAACTTCTTGTGTGCTACATCATACCTTTTTTTCCTGATTCATTGAAAAACTTGATTTTATGGGGTGAAAATTTCTATCTTTGGCACGATAAATTCATGAGGTGATATGGTAAAAAGAAAGAGGACAACGGAACCCAAATACAAGCGATTGAGCCGTATTTATTACAATCGGATGTTCCCGCGCAGGCAAGATGCTATTCAGGTGGCTTGGTCTGTCGCGGCAGGCGTTTTTATCGGTATTTGGCCTACAATCGGTGTTGCGATCATTTTGACCGTAGCGTTCTGTGCGCTCTTTAGGCTCCCGAAAGTTCCCGGAATTGTTTCATCCTTTGTGGCAAACCCGCTGACCCAGTTCGGCTTTTTCTACCCGACAGGCTATATGCTCGGTTGCAAGATTGTGCACCCAGAAGCGATTAGTTTCAATTTTCTTGATGAATTTGAGGGGCTTTCGTTCAAAAACTTCACATCTGTTATCAGCCATTTGTGGACAGATGCCGCAGACCACCTGCTTGCGTTCATGATTGGCATTACAATTATCGCAGCCATCGGCGGAGCCATCTTCTTTTTTCTAGCTTATTTCATCGTAAGTTACAGAAAGAAAAAATGGATTGAGGCAAAGACAGGCTATATTCATAACTTGATTGCCGAAGACGAAGTTTTAATCAAAGAAGCACACAAAGGAAAGAAACCTATGATGCACATTTATCCGTTCAAGGCTCTGCGTCCGGTCAACCCGGCCGAAGCCGAGACAATTTCTGCGCTCCCGTATGACGTGATGAACCGCGCCGAAGCCAAGGCTATGGCCGAGGGGCTGCCGCACTCCTATTTGCGCGTGACCCGTGCGGAAATCGAACTTCCGGATTCCGTCGATGCCTACGACCCGAAAGTCTATGCACACGCTCGTGAAAACCTCGACAAGATGATTGAAGACGGCGTGATTGCTTTCGACAAGAAGCCCTGCCTTTACGTCTATCGCCAGACCATGAACGGTCGCGAACAGTATGGTCTCGTTTGCTGCGTGCCGGCTGCCGATTACTTCAACGGCATCATCAAGAAGCACGAACTTACCCGCGCCGACAAGGAAGAAGACAGACTTCGCCATGTGCTCGCCACCAACGCCAACACCGGTCCGGTGTTCCTCACTTACCGCGACCATGGCCAGTTCGACGTATTCGGTGCCGTCACCAAGCGTAAGCCCGTCTATGACTTCGTGAGCAAGGGCGACGGCTTTGGCCATACCGTTTGGATTATCGACGACGATGCCGAAATCGAAGCCATCCGCAAGTCCTTCGAATCTGTGCCGGTGAGCTACATTGCCGACGGCCACCACCGCAGCGCTGCAGGAGCCCGTGCCGCAAGCTACCGCGCCGAGCAGAACCCGAAGAACACCGGCGAAGAAGAATACAACCGTTACCTCGCCATCCTCTTCCCGAGCACCCAACTCAAGATTCTCGACTACAACCGCGTGCTCAAGGATTTGAACGGCCGTACGCCGGAACAGCTCATGGAAGAGTTGAAGCTTGTATTCGACATTGAAGAATTGCCGAGCATGCAGAGCCCCGCAAAGCAGAACCAGGTGAACTTCTATATGGGCGGCAAGTGGTACGCTTGTACGTTCAAGGACAAGTTCCTCAAGAACCTCGGTCCGGTCGATAGCCTCGATGTGGCCCTCCTCCAGAAGCTCGTGCTCAAGCCGATGTTCGACATCGACGACCCGCGTACTTCCAAGCGCATCGACTTTGTCGGTGGCATCCGCGGCCTCGGCGAACTCGTGAAGCGCGTCGATAGCGGTGAATGCGCATGCGCCTTCGCCATGTACCCGACCACGCTTGACCAACTGATGGACATCGCCGATGCCGGCGCCATCATGCCGCCGAAGAGCACTTGGTTTGAACCGAAGCTCCGCGACGGTCTCCTGGTCCATACGCTCGACTAATTCATCGCGCCGCTAAAACTGCGCGAAAAATCAAAAGTTTAAAAGTCCTTGGTTCAATCTGAGGGCTTTTTTTTGTTGTTTTGCCTAAGGGAAAATTTGTATATTAAAATAAACTAACTGAAAAAAGATTGGTTATGATGAAAAAATACTTGTTCGCTCTCGTTTCGGCTTCGGCAATGTTTTTCGCCGCCTGCGACGATGATAATTCTACGGCGCCTATTCCCGATAATCCGTCTAGCCAGGCTATTGAGGCTCAGAGCAGTTCTTCGCACGACAAAGGCAGCTCGGATAGTAAAACCAGCACCATCGAAAGCAGCGGTAGCCGCATAAGCCCGGATAACGTCATAAGCGTTGTTAAAGGGACTGTAAGTGAAGACAAGTCCAAGAAGAGTTATTTGGTAACCTTAGAGGATCGTGCAGAGTGTCGTGTTGGGGGCACCAAGAAAGAACGTACGGTCGCCTGGGAAAAAGTAGAAAATTCAAGTTTGTTTACACCGACCATGGAATTCGATGGCGAAAAACTTATTCTTCGTGAGAATTCGACCTTCGCCTATGTATTTGAAGGTGGTCCCGCCCCAAAAATAGATGGAATGTGGACTCTTGATAGTATTTGGATTTCTCAAGACAACGTTTTGTATTCATTTGATGATCGCTTTGATGCAACCTTGGAAATTTCACATGGCGAGTTTGTCATGACTTTGGGCTTGAAAGAAATCGATGATGATTCTTTAGGAAGAGCAACATTTGGTGGCTCAAATCCCATCTTTCCACGTTCGGATTTTATAAACAAAATGTACCAAGCGTTGAACGGAGACCGCTTTTCCCCGTTGTACATGGATGATGTTACAAATAACTATACGGAATTACATGACCTCTTTACTGTCGATTCCCTCGGAATAAACGTCACTATGAAATCGTCAAAGGATAGCAGTGTGACATTTGTACTGAATGGAACGACATATACCGTTACATTGGAGAGTTTCGTTCAAAGATATTATGAAGGGAATGAAGTCGTTATTTCTGTAAAGAAAGATGACACCGTCTGTAAATGGCGCCAGAAAGAAAAGAATGTCACTCAGGAACTTTGCAAAACCGAGAACCTGGAACATTTAAATGAAGACAAAAATGTTTATTCCTTATCCGGCCAAATCGTTACCAAGTACTGGGAAGGCAACAGGAACGAGTTTACGGAATGCCTCAAGAGAATTGCAACGCCTATGAAGAAGTGATTTTTTCTTCATTTCCCTTTCAAGACCATTTTCACGAACCTTTGTGCTCGTGATACTTGACGGTCAAACTTTTTTTGCAATCTGTTTGCGGTCTTGTTGGCGCGGCCCAGCAGGCGGTTCTTTGTGAAGTAGCCGACTTCGCGGGAGTCAGCGCAGCGGCTTGCTTTTTCGCAGACAAGGTAATAGCAATCTTCGGGGACCACGTAAAAGGAAATCTTTGATGAATCCTTGGCGCTAAAAATCTCGCGTTTGATGTGGATGGGGGCGTTGCCGGGTTCCGCTTGGAAAATCTGGAGTTCAACGAGGTAGCGGTCTTGCCAGGGCATGTAGTCGATTTCTTGCAGGCTGACGTGGCGGTTTCCGAGTTTTGTTGAACCGATGCGTTCGAGGGCCATCTGACGGTTGCCTTGCCATAGACTCGACTTGATGTAGATTTTTTCGTTTTGCTCGTGCATAAGCGAAATGAGATTGTCCTGCTCCACGTCGTTTAGCTTGTCGAAAAATAGCGTGTCGCCTTTGCGTGGAACGTAGATGCTGCGCGTTTCGATAAATGCGTCTTCGCCTTTCCATTTGAAGTTGCGGTGCGGGGTATAGACTTTGCCGTTGTTCGTAATGGTGATGGAATCTCCAGGAATGCCGAGGACTTTGCGCACCATGTTGTCCTGGTTCCGCATGATGCCCCAGACAAAGTCTCCGTCTTGAATGTTTTCGGTGCAGCGGGGGAGCTTGCATATCCACAGTACGCTGTTCTTTGCGAATTTGGGGTACAGCGAGTTGTCTTGCATGCGGACGGGTTCCAAGACGTAATGCCGTACGCCAATCATTATGGCGAGAACTAAACCGAGGATAAGCACAAGAAAGAACACGTACGCCCTGGAATGGCGCCGTTGTAGTGACTTGACTTTTCGATCGAGTGCGGACATGTTCCCTACAAATTAAATGTACTTAGTCGCCGTTGCCGTTGGAATCATCGCTGAGAGAGAGTACTGCGAGGAAGGCTTTCTGCGGCACTTCCACGGAACCGATGCTCTTCATGCGCTTCTTGCCTTCCTTCTGCTTTTCGAGGAGCTTGCGCTTGCGGGTAATGTCGCCGCCGTAGCACTTGGCAAGCACGTCCTTGCGCACTGCTTTCACGGTGGAGCGGCTGATAATCTTCCCGCCGATGGCGCCCTGGATGGCGACGTCGAACTGCTGGCGTGGAATGAGGTCTTTGAGCTTGACGCAGATGGCGTTCGCGTAGGTGTTCGCCTTGTCGCGGTGGATAATCACGGAGAATGCATCGACCGGGTCACCGTTCAAGAGGATGTCGAGCTTGACGAGGTTGTTGCGCCTGTATTCGCTTGGTGTGTAGTCGAGGCCTGCGTAGCCGCGGCTCAAGGATTTAAGGCGGTCGTAGAAGTCGAACATGATTTCGGCAAGCGGTAAATCATACTTGAGAATGACCTTCGTTTCGTCGATGTATTCCATGGTCTCGAACGTGCCGCGTTTTTCTTCGCAGAGCGTCATCATGGCGCCGACGTATTCCTTGGGCGTAAAGATTTGAGCCTTCACGTAGGGTTCTTCGATGTAGTCGTAGCGGCTGGCATCGGGGAGCTTGGACGGGCTTTCGATTTTTACCATGGAGCCGTCGCTCATATATACATGGTATTCCACGTTCGGCACAGTGGTGATGATATCGACGTTGAATTCGCGGTCCAAACGTTCTTGCACGATTTCCATGTGCAAAAGTCCGAGGAAGCCCGTGCGGAAGCCGAATCCGAGCGCTTCGGAGGTTTCAGGTTCCCAGCTGAGGGCGGAGTCGTTCAGACGGAGTTTTTCGAGCGCTTCGCGGAGGTCCTTGTAGTCTTCGGGGTCGATGGGGTAGATTCCCGAATAGATCATCGGGAGCACGTCCTTGTAGCCCGGGAGCGGTTCTTCGGCGGGGTTCGCGGCGTCGGTGAGGGTGTCGCCGATTTTCACGTCGCTGATTGTTTTTACGTTCGCGAGCACGTATCCGACCATGCCTTCGGAGAGTTCCGGTCGCGGGTCGCGGCGCATGCTAAATGTGCCGACTTCGGTGACGACGTATTCGCCACCGGTCTTCATCATGCGGATTTTCATGCCCGCCTTGAGGGTGCCTTCGACGATGCGGATGTAGTTGATGACTCCGCGGTAAGAATCATAGACGGAGTCGAAGATGAGGGCCTTGAGCGGCTTGCCGGAATCGCCCTTGGGTGCCGGGATTTCATCGACAATCTTGTCGAGCACCTGCTCTACGTTGAGGCCTGTCTTTGCGGAAATACGCGGAATCTGGTCGGGGTCGTAGCCGAGCAAATCGCCGACGAGTTGTGCTACGTGGTCGGGCTGTGCGCCCGGTAAATCAACTTTGTTTAAAACGGGGATAATCGTGAGGTCGTTTTCGATAGCGAGATAGAGGTTCGAAAGCGTTTGGGCCTCGATGCCCTGGCTTGCATCCACGACGAGGATGGCTCCTTCGCATGCGGCCAACGAACGGCTGACTTCATAGGTGAAATCGACATGCCCCGGTGTGTCAATCATGTTCAAAATGTATTCTTCGCCGTCCTTTTCATAGACCATTCGGATGGCGTGAGCCTTGATGGTAATGCCGCGTTCGCGTTCCAGGTCCATGTCGTCCAGGAGCTGGTTCGTCATTTCGTTTTTGGAGACCGTCTTGGTCAGTTCAATCATTCTGTCGGCTAAAGTGGATTTGCCGTGGTCAATGTGTGCGATAATGCTGAAATTACGGATATTGTTGTTTTGCGGCATATTGAAAAGTTCAGAAGTTTTTGCACAAATATAGAAATCTTGTACTTGTTTTTTGAGGTCTGTTGTGAACCCTTCAAAAAAAAACTATATTCTTGTTTGACAATTGGAATCTAAAGAACGATATAACTACGGAAGTTAAGTCTTGTTCAAAAAAATCATTATTTGCGCATCTCTCCTGAGCCTTGCCGTAAGTGCCTTTGCTCAAGGAAAAGTCTTTAACAAGGATTACACGGGTATTTCTCAGATTCTTGCTGAGATAACAACTCACGAAGGGAAAATTGTTGTCGATTTGAACTTCAAAGCGGCCCCGAATACCGTTGCGAACTTTGTGGATCTCGCGAACAAGGGATTTTATAACGGCCTGCTTTTCCATCGCGTCATTCCGGGCTTTATGATTCAAGGCGGCGACCCGAACGGTGATGGAACGGGCGGTCCCGGTTATACGATTGATGACGAAAAAAATGACCTCAAGCATGAGACGGGTGTAATTTCTATGGCAAATAAAGGCCCGAACACTGGTGGTTCGCAGTTCTTTATCACGCATCTCCCGCAACCGCATCTGGACGGCCATCATACCGTTTTCGGCAAGGTTATCGAAGGACACGATGCTGTCTGCCGCATTGACATGAACGATCCGATTTTAAACATTACAATTGTGGAAAAGAAGTAAATATGAGTTCCAAAAAAGCGACATCTAAAGCGCCTGCAAAGGCGAGTGCTTCTGAAAAAAAGTCTGCTCCGAAGAAGGCTCCTGAAAAGGCTAAGTCCGCTAAGGCTGCTCCAGCCAAGAAGCCGGCTGCAAAGCCTGCTCCAGTGAAAAAGGCTGCCGCTCCGGCCAAGAAGGCTGCTCCGGCAAAGAAGCCCGCTGCTAAGCCAGCTCCTGCGAAGAAAGCTGTCGCTCCGGCAAAAGCGCCTGCAAAGGCTGCACCGACAAAGAAGCCTGCCGCAAAAAAAGAAGTCCCTGCAAAGAAGGCTCCCGCGAAAGCGGTGAAGGCCGCTCCTGCACCGAAAAATGCCGCAACTGCGAAGAAACCCGCTGCGAAACCCGCTCCTGTGGAATCTTCCAAGAAACCTGCTGTGGCAAAGAAAGTTGAACCGGCAGTCGAGGCTCCTGCTGCAAAGAAGTCTAAAGCTCCGGCGAAGGCTCCTGTCGCACAGCAGAAACCTGCTGAAGAACCGCAGGCCGAAAAGAATGTCGCCAAGGAATCTGTCAAGGAAGTCGCCAAGAAACCGGCCAAGGAAGCCGTAGAAAATACGGAAAAGCATGAATCCAAAAAGGCTTCGACAAAGGTCGAATACCCTTATGCCGTTTTGCTAGAAGGTGGTAAAAAGCCGTGCAAGTTCATTATGTTCCTCGAAATCGATGAACAGGAAGAACGTGCCAACAAGAAGAAGGTGACTTCAGAAATGAAGAGCCTCGAAAAGAAGCCGACTTCTGCTATCCGTCACAAGATTTCGCTTGCCGAAGAAACGCAGGAAGAACTGACGGAACGCATCTTGAAGGAACTTGAAGAGCAGAATGCCGCATTCACCCGTGAAGCGGCAACGCAGATTTGTACGCGCTGCAACAAGAATCTGGTTTCTCCGGAATTCTGGGTCGATAAGCATCTCGGTTATTGCGAAGAATGCGCTGCTATTTTGCACTTGGGCCAGTCCAAGGAAGCCCGCAAGGTGGAATACCAGTTGGGCGCCATGGGCGGAGACTCTTTAGATGAAGTCGATGATGACGATATCGAAGGGCCAGACGCAGCAGCGTTGAAGGAAGCGGAAGAAGAACTCGCCGAATTCGACGAATAGTTTCTTTTATAACGTACAAAATAAAAAGCCGAGGTTTGACGCCTCGGTTTTTATATTTGTCGTTTTGAATTATGCCGTTCCGCCAATCTTTGAAGTGAAACGACGATGAATCCTGTGAAGTGTTGTTGATAAATTAATTAACTTTTCTCATGACGCCGATGACGCGACCTGCAATTGAAAAGTCCTTCTTGTTGTTCACGATAATCGGCTTGTACTTTGGATTTGCCGGACGCAGTTCGACGTGGTCAGAACTTGGATGGTAGTACTTGACTGTAGCTTCGTTGTCGATTTGCGCCACGACAATTTCGCCGAGGTCTGCCGTTTTTTGCTGACGCGCGAAAATCAGGTCGCCATCGAAGATGCCTGCGTTGATCATGGAATCGCCCTTGACGCGAAGCGCGAAAACATCGCTACGGCAGGCGAGGAAGTCTCGGTCGATGGTGACTGTACCTTCGAGGTTTTGCACGGCGAGAATCGGCGTACCGGCGGCAACGCGACCGACGATTGGAATTTCGACGGTGTTGCTTGCGACCTTCTTGCCGGAATCGTTATCTTCTGTGTTGAGAATTTCAATACCGCGGCTGAGACGCGGAGAGCGGTTGATGTAGCCCTTTTTGATGAGAGCTGCAAGAATGGAACGTACTCCGTTCGTGGAGGAAATATCGAAGTGGTTGCCTATTTCGCGGACTGTAGGCGGCATGTGGTTTTCTTTGG
>Ga0247611_10007554_pt1 | contig 13606 bp, 15 predicted proteins | sample 177DNAGHGhighgp2_FD_192422 | JGI IMG/M metagenome (GOLD analysis project Ga0247611, IMG submission 192422) | Sheep rumen microbial communities from Palmerston North, Manawatu-Wanganui, New Zealand - 1770 DNA GHGhigh gp2 | ecosystem: Host-associated > Mammals > Digestive system > Stomach > Rumen... | reverse complement strand
TGAAAACCCACCATATATTACAATACTTATTAAACAATGTATAACCCCATAAGATAAAACCCCACTAATTTTAGAACTCACGTTCAATAAAAAACAATACAAACTAAACAAAACAACACCACATCCACACCCATACAAAACAAAACTATTTTTATCAACAAAAACCACATTAACAGTAACATAACAAAGAAACAACAAAAAAAGAAAACAAACAAAAAAAATCCCCTATATTGTATATTACAATATTTAACATTATAAACATAATGACACAAAAGACAAAAAAAACATTACTGGAGTAGAAAACAATGGTAATAATCATAGACCCAAACCAACCTTTTCTTGAAAGATGAAACCGGCAAGGAAGAAACAACTTCCCAAAGATACTGGAGAATACTCTGGAGTCAAAGACCCACATATGCCAAAGAAATACCTATTTTTTACAAATATTTACAATCAAAAGAAAAGAAAGAAGAATTACAATACAAACTAGTCCAAATACGAGCCATCTATAGATACAAGAATAGGTTCCAATGGGATGATTGGTGGCAACAAGAAATCATGAAAAACCTAGACAACAAAACAATACGAAAAACAACCGATACACATTACACCTTATTAAACTTTGCTGAAGATGAAACAACATGGTTCTCAGAATTCATGAAAGCAGTTAAAACTATTCTTATGTCTGAGTACACAAAGGAATCATGGAAAAGTGCAGATACTAAAGAAGCTAATATCAAGATTCAATTATTAAGAGCATATAAGGAATGTTTGAAATTTATTAACACTTCATCCCCAGATATTGAAGAAACATATAATGTCTTATCTTCTTTAAGGCAGTCTATTGAAGGTGATGATAGTATGAGTAACTTTGAACGTATGTTAAGGAAAGCAGAAAAAGAATTTAAGAAAATGAAAGGGTAAATATCATGAAGCCAGTCAGATTCAATATTAAAAACGAGTTAGTAGGTTTTCAATGGAGAGAACTCAGTAACAAACAATTCGAGTACTTATTCAATAGTGATGCATTCTTGAACATAGCAGTAGGAGCCATACGATCTGGTAAGACAATTATAGTGCTTATACGTTTTTTATGGCATGTTATTGAATCACCATACAAAAATTTCATTATGGCAGGTAACACTATTAACTCACTAAAAAGGAACTGCATAGACCCATTATGTGAAATGCTAGACGACCTAGGAATTGAATATGAACTCAATATGGGATTACAAGAATTAACAATACAAAACAAGAGAATAGCACTATTCGGATTAGACAAAGAAGGAGCCGACAAAAAAATCAAAGGATACACAGCCGGTGGCAGCATGATAGACGAAATAACCACCATGAGTAAAAGTGCAGTAGAAATGGTGATAAGTCGTAACAGTCTACCAGATGCCAAAGTATTTGCCACGTGTAACCCTGATAGCCCACTAAATTTTGTATACACAGACTACGTAGAAAAAGAAGACAAAGAATACATCAAAGTATGGAATTTCATCCTCACAGACAACAAGACACTAACCGAGCATTACATTGAAAGTCTTAAGAAAATATACCCAGCCGGTAGTGTATTCTACAAACGTAACATCCTGGGACAATGGGTAAGTGGTGAAGGAATCATATTCGGAGGATTCACAGATGACAACATCTACGACACCAGGAAGCCACTGAGTTACTATGATTATCTGGAAGTAGGAAACGATTATGGAACCAGTACCACCACATGTTACAGTTTAATTGGGATAAAAGAATTTGAAGATCATACCGAGTATGACCTGATATGTGAAAAAGGTTATGATGCTACGATGGAAGTTAGCACTCAGACCGACGTTGAACGTGTAGATGACATATACCAGTTACAAGAAGAAAACAAACTCAAACAAGATAATGTTTTTTACTGTAGCCATGATGCCGGAAGTCTCCGAGCAGCACTAGAAAAAGACCACCGGATCAAGATGACAATAGACACCTACAAACCAGACACCATTGAATGTATACAAGAAATGAGCAGCTTATTCCACATGAACTATCTACGAGTACACAGCAGCTGCACCGAGACCATTAAACAAATCAGGAGTTACGAGTGGGATAGTAAAGCAGCACAGAAAGGGAAAGACATGCCAGTCAAAAAAGATGACCACTACATCGATAGCATGAGAGCACCTATCATGAATCATTTATACATGGAGGATGAAGCCTATAGTGAACTAGTATATATCTAAAAAAAAAGAGAATTTTTTTTATTTTTAAATTTTATTACATAATACTTATTTTTTTTCTATTCAAAAAAATTTGGAGAAATAATTATTCAAAAGGGATAGTGGAGGGGTAAGAGTAGAAAAAAAATATATACGAACCAATGGAGGTGCACAATGGGAATACTAAGAAGCATACAAGAACACTTGCCAACAATACGAAAACCAGAAACACAATACAACACCGAACTCATAGATAACCGAGTACAAAAAATACAATACACACCCACCCAGAAACGATACCTAGCACTAGAAAACAAAGACGTACAAAAATGCACCCAAATCTACAAAGACACAGCACTTGCATGCGGTTACACACTTGATACAGACACCGCAGAAGATGACAACCCAATAACCAACCAGTACCTGCAAAGAGTATTTGAACAACCAGAAGGATACAACAGCACCATGACCTACCCTGACATGAACAGTCTTATCTGGGATAGTCTGCTAGTGATGGGGGATTGCTTTTTTGAAATAAGCACAGACCCAGATTATAATATCCTTAATGGATTCCGATACATTCACAATAATGCTATCATGTGGAATAATGAAAATGAATGTTACCAGTTACGTGAAAAACCAGAAGTGCAATATGAAAACTATGAACTAATACATATGAAACGTCCAGATATCCGGAGGGAAAACAGTCCCTGGGGACGCAGTATCATAGATGGATGTGCAAGATACATTGCACTACTAGAAAGTGCACTAACCTATAATAACTCTATTCTAAACAATGGAGGACTAGATCCACACACTATACTATCTTATGACAAGGATATGAATCATCAAGCATTCCAATCTGAAGTCAAAAGATTAGGCGTTCTAAAAAAGAAACAACAACGTCAAGGCAATAGTGAAAAAGGAATCATAGCAGTAAAAGGTGCAACAGTACAAAAAGCATCCACCAGCAACAAAGAAATGAGCTACTTGGAACTAATGAAATTCGCAAGAGACAACATCATACAAGCTTTCGGAGTACCACCCCAACTTGCAGGAATAATAGAAACTGCAAACCTTGGAAGTGGATCCGGTGATAGTCAGAAAAAAGATTGGAAGATGACATTTGAAGGTGAAAGCCGCATCGTTGAAAATGCCTTCAATAATTGTTTGAAGTATCACGGATTCCAGGAAAAATTTAAGTATGGTACTATTGATGCAGTGGACGAAATGTATGATGCACAAGTTGCAGAAATTTACATTAGAACTGGTATAAAAACACGTGATGAAATCCGGAACGAAATGGGACTGGATAAAATAGAAAACAGTTGGTCGGGGTACTGGTAGAAATGTGTAACTGTAAAAACAATCATAAACTACCAACCGCACCAACAATAATGTATCACCCTAAGAGAAAGTTGGGTAATGGTGCATTAGGTCCAGATGACTTCATCCGGAACGAAAAAGTACTGTATGACAATATAATCCAAGCATTTGATGAAAATGTAAATGCTACAATGGAATGGTTACAAACACCAGCAGCAGCTGAATTCTTTATAGCACAGGAAGGAAGGTTAAGCACTTTCATGACTGAATCAGGCATAAGAGATGAATGGAATGAAATCATCCGGAAACGAGCCAGTAGAGGTGCAGACCTCACCACACAAATCTATGACTATGCCAGAAGAGTAAACATGGAAAACTACCTTGAACCGTATACTCCTGCAGAAACACTTGCAATGAATCGACTCTGTGATTACAATTATGAACTCATAGTAAACGTAACACAAGACCAGATAAGTGGAATAAGAAGACAATTAGTGCAAGACTATGCAGAGGGAATAAACCCCAGACAGACAACTATGCGGGAAGTACTGGAACAAATACAACTAGAACCTATTAATGGATGGACTCCAGAGCAAAGGGCAGTAGTAATAGCACGAACTGAAAGTGCCAGAGCATTGGATATAAGCACATTGGAAACATACCGGGCCGATGGTATAACACATGTCAGTCTGTATGGTAGTGATCAATGTGATGAATGTCAGGAATACAACACACCTATCCCTATAGCACAAGCACTAGAAATTGGAGTAGTGCATCCAAATTGCCGGTGCAGTTGGTTACCAGAATCAGAGGTGCAATAATGAAAGAAAAACAATTCACAATAGTAAATGACAATATAACAAAAAGTATTGATGAAAACGAGGACTTAATAATCGAAGGTATTGCCAATACTGGGGAAAGAGACCTGGTTGGAGATATAGTAACAGAACAAGCATTAACCCAAATTGCAGAACAAGCAATCCAAAGAAACTTGCACTTGAATCATGACACTTTTGACTTGGATGGTATCATTGGTGTGATTACTGAGGCCAACGTTGAAAGTGAAGGAGTTAAAATAAAGGCAAGAATCCTTAAAAGATTCAAAGACACTCTCTCCGAGTTACTTGATGAAGGTGTAAAATTTGGATTGAGCATAGCTGGAAAAGCACACTATGTAGATAACAGCTGGGAAGAGATAGATGCCTGGGATTTGACTGAAATTAGTTTAACTCCTATTCCATGTGATCAAGGAACTATGGGCACAGTACAAGTAAGCAAAAGTGTAAATGATTTTATCAAATCCCTATACAACAAAAAACACACAAAAAAACAAAACCAAAGTGGAGGTAATAATATGGCAGAAGACCAACCATTAACTCAAGATGACGTAATAGAATTAATAAACACAGCTTTTAGTGAGCAGAAAGAAGAATTACTGGAAACAATCAGAAAAGAATTAGAACCAGAACTTGAAGAAATCAATAAAAGAATTGAAGCACTAGAAAAAGCTGCAGAAGATAATAAACCAGAACCAAAACCAGGTGAAGAAAACGAAGAAGGCAAAGCCGGAGAAGGAAACGAAGAAGAAGACGAAGAAGGGGAAGATGGAAAACCAAAACCAAAAGACCCAGAAGAAGAAGAGGAAGAAGAAGAAAGTAAAAGAATAGAAGACGCAGTAGAAAAAGCACTACAAAAAAGGTTTGGTGGAAACCCTGCACCACTATTCCAATACAGTAACAAAAAATCATTCAAAGACCCAGACAAAAACAAAAGCTTAACACCACGTGAAATAGCTAAAATGTTAGTAGGAGATGACTAAAATGAGTGGATTAGACGAAATGACTATAGCAATGACAAAAGGAATCGAAACAACCGCAAACATCGCCCAGGGCATGGGTATAACTTATGATGAAGAAATATTAATGAAAACCTTCCAGTACTCCCCATTGCTCCAATTCTTGGAAGGTAAAGGAAGATGTACTGATGTTAAAACTGCAAACGTTGCATTTTTCAAAGAAGAACCAACCAACACTGCACAGTACATTGCAGAAGGTACCAACATACCAGATTTTGGTGAAACAACATACACCGAAGTTGCAGACCGTATGAAAGAACTTGTAGAAGGTATAAGTGTAAGTGAACTTGCACAGGACGGTACCGACACCGAAAACCTAGTAGAAAGAGAAATCACAAGAGCATACCTTCAAATCAATAGTATGATCGACTACACCTTACTTCAAGGTGCTGGAACACAAGCAGCCAAAGATTTCAAAAATATTATGGGAGATATCCCAAATGCAAACAAAGCCACAGTAACCGGTGGAGCAGTAACAGAAGATGACATTGATGACATGTTAGTACAAATTGTAGATGAAAATGGTGGACATCCTGATGTTATCGTTACTGACAATTTTGTAGCTAAACAATTAAAGAAAATTGCTGCACCATACAGAAGATACAATGACAAAGTAGACATAGGCATAGGATTCAGAGTATCCACAATTGAATCACCAGACGGTATGGAAATACCAGTATTAGTGGACAAAAACATGCCAAGCGGTACCAATGCAAATCCTAGCCACAAAATGTTATTCCTTGACAGTAGCTGCGTTGATGTAAAATATTTACACAGACCAGGTGTAAAAATGTTAGCTGCAAGTAACCTCGCAGATAACCTTGTAGTACGTACTCACGTAACAGCTATGAACATTGCACCATTCAGATGTGGACTTATTGAAGGTATTACTACACCATCCACTGCAGCTGCATCTGGCTCAGGTTCCGGATCATCATAGAAACATTAAGGGATTAACAAAAAGGGGGGATAAACTAAATGTCAGAACTAGAAACACTAAGAGAATTACTTAAAGCTCATGGATTACCATATACCCAAGAAGAAATATCTGATGAAGAACTAGAATCTTGGATACTGGAAGCCAAACTATTAATCAATGAGCCATACATGTTTACCAACATCACTGAAGATTATGATCCAGAATTCAATGATGAAATCTACATGACAGAAGATTATCCCATTATTCCAGATAGTGTATCTCTATGTATTGATGATACTGCAATTGCACCAGAACGAATCACAACTGATGGGATTATCTACTTAGAAAAACCATTACATGGCAAACTTAGTTGCACTTATACTGTGGGACTATGTGATGCGGACGTTGAAAATTATTTATTACCTATTGTAGTGTATATGGTGAAAGACAAAGAAGGCCGAAACGTAAGTAGCATACAAGAAGGAGATATTAACATTTCATATGATGCCACATCAAATATGCAGATTAGCAATTTAATCGACCGATTAGTGAATAAATACAACGGTCGGGTGGTATTCATATGATTTATTTTCCTGATACAATTCTCCAAAGGTACACATATACATCCACAGGCACAGGAGCATATGGAGAACCCAAAAAGGAATATGAGTATGCAGATGACATATTAGTAGATTTTCAAAATGACAATAACCAGGAACTAGCACAACAATATGGAGTAGAACTTGAAAACCTATACAAGATCTATCTAGACATCAATGTAACACTTAATGACAATGACAAACTAGAAGATGCAGACGGTAACAGATACCATATAATTGGTAATGTAATGAAATACAAGCATTTCCACAATTACCAGAAAGCAAACCTAGTCCTAGAAAGGAGAACCAGTTATGGGAGCAAGAATGACAATACCGGCTAACCTACAGAAAAAACTGCAGGCAACAAAGATGAAATTCGCATTAGAACGTGCAGTCAAACAGACAATGTACGATTTAATGAAAGAAACTATGAAACTTGCACCAGAAGACACTGGAAACCTAAGAAGAAGCCATAGTGTGGACATGAGACTAAGCAGTAGCATGATTGAAGGATTACTCAAAAACAGTGCCAACTACTGGGTATACCAAAACTTTGGAACAAGCAAAATGCCCAACCCCAAGTGTAAAAACTTTGTAGGAAGAGCATTCCAAAAAATACAACCAGGAAAACGAGTAGCCAAATACTTCAAAGAATACAACAAGTAAAGGGGGAGAATACAAGAATGAATTGTTTTGAATCATTCCTTGTAGAATTACTACAAGAAAAAATAGTCTACGATAACAAAATAATCTACGTACAAAAACATTTCAGTAACGAAGCAGAACTGCCAGTTATCACACTTGATACAAGTAGAGGAGTTACAACAGAATATTACTACCGAGATATAGATGTGAAAGATACATTATATGCTTACAGACAAAGCAACATCGATATTAACATCTGGTGTAACACAGAGGAAGAACGAGAAAGCATTAACAATCAAATACTAAACTGTTTTTATAAGGAAAAAAACAATCATTACACTTATTGTACCAAGTACAATGATGGCACATGTGATTGTCAGGTGCACATCGTTGAAAATGGTAGTACTGCAAAAGAGAAATGTCCTGACATTGATTATTACGGATATCAAAGCCTCACACTAAAACATAAACTAACAGAAGGAAGCATAACCCTAGAACCCCCATATGACTTAGATGAATTAAACGAGCATCCACCAATTCTCAGAAGCATACTAAGTGCAAGTGCAGATTATTATGAAAGGGTAACAACCCCAAGTGGAGACATCATAGAAGACATCAATATAGGAGAGATACATCTATGAAACAAAGCAAATTCAAAAACACAAACCTCACACAAAAAAGGGAACAAAAACCTGAGATGATGAAAGAAGTAAAAAATTACAAAATAAAAAAGATAGGAGGCAAATAAAAACATGACAAGTAGTAGATTACCTGGAATGTACTTCCAGGAAACCGTACAAAATATTAACAACGCAGAAAAAGAGTATGTGCCATTATTTGTAATCCAAACAAGCACAGCAATAGCAGACCTTGATGAACAAATAACACATTACACCGGATTTGATGCATTTGAAACAAAAGTTGCCGAGAAAGGTTTAGCCTACACCTCAGCAATGATAGAACAAGTACTACAGGAATACGGTAATACTGAATTCTATGTATACAGTATCAAAACAGATACAATCACCGGATTTACAAACGCAATCAAAGCTACAAGCCATCTACAGAACGTGAAAGCAATAACATACATCGAAGAAACTGCAAGTACCAACGCAAACAAAATCACCGACAAAATAGGTGCAATAAAAGCCGGTTTAATCGATAACGCAACAAACGGAGTATTCAGAGAAGGATTTATCATTCCATACGGGACAGTACACGCTGCAGTAGAAGATGCAGAAAACACAGCACCTGAAGCAGCATGTATAACAAGTCTCACAAGCATCCTAGCCGGAGATGGACATGGAAGAATCTGTTGCATACTACCAGACGAAAACGCCGGAACAAGTGTAGGAAAATGTTTATCAGCAGCATATGATGAAGAACCAGGATATACTGCAATACAATCTACACTACAAACCAGCACATACAACTTCGACAAAACACAAATGCTCACACTACAAAATCTAGGAGTTATATTTATCAGATTAGAAACACTACGTGGAAACAGTATTCCAAGAATAAATCTTGGAGTAACTACTGGTTTTAAATCTAATACTGCAGACCAGCTTTTAGTAAGTAGAACTATTGTAGATGAAATACTAAGACAAATAGAATACGAAGGAACTCCATTTGTGAAAGCCAAAGAAGTAGAAAGCAATGTAACAGTACTACAAAGTATAGTAGACACAATAGTAGACACATTTGTAAAAAATGAAAGTATTATTGCAGAACAAACCTCCATAACAGTTACAGATGCAGGAAATAGTATCTTCAATATCACAGGTACTATCAAACCTATCAAATCAGTAATTGCTATAGAAGTAAACACAAAAGTAGCCTAAAAATGGGGAGATGAATAAACATGGCAGTAGTAAATACAGATTTAACAATCATCAAAATATTCTGGGAAAGCAAAACCTACACAGTCAGAGCCGAAGAGGTAAAAACTGAGGACAAACAGAGCGTTGAAAAATACAAAGCAAGTGATTCACATGACCCATATGCAATTGCATTTGGAGAATGTGAATACAGTGTGGACTTGTCTGGAGTAGCACCGGAACACAAAACATTATTTACTTGGATAAGAGAACGCCAAAGAAAAGGAGTATTCAAAGGGTTACCACAAGTTGCAACCTATGAATATGAGAATGGTGTTCTCAAAACCCTTGAACACTACAAAAATGTGTATATCACAGATATTTCTAGAACGAAAAATGAACCATTTGATGTGAAAATGGAAGCTCTAGAAAGAGTATATAGAAATGCTAAAAACGCATTAATCTAATACCCTAGTAATAGTAGGAATAGGTAGATTAACTATTGTTTAAACAGAGTATATGAAGAAAAAAGGAAAATAATAATGGACAATAATCATTTATTTAGTGTTATTGTCCATCCTTTTTTTTTAAATCACCCCCCCAACACAATAAAAAAAAATTAACTATGAAGTAAAGGAAAGGTGAAACACACATGACAACAAAAGAAGAAATAAATAATGAAGAATTTGAATACCCTGGAGCAATAATAGAAGACGGAAACACAATCAATGAAACAAAAAGCATACAAAACTTACTACTACAAGAAGAATGGGTAGAAGAAGCAAAACAAATCCCAGAAATAGAACTAACAACAATAGAAAGATCAATACTACGAAAATGCATAAACCACGAACCAATGCCAGACAATGAAATCAATATCCTTGAAAAAGTACTATCCAAATACAGACCTGCAATACAAAAAATCCAGCCAGCAGAAAAAATAGAAAGAATACAACAAAACAAAGACATAGTAACAAACGAAAAAGAATTCCTACAACTAGTAGAAGAATCAAACACAATACAAACACTACCATTTAACTACCCAATCGGAGATAAGACAATACACGTTCTTTTTGACGTCTATCCCATCAACAACAGTAACGCAATACTAGACATAGCAAGCAACCTCAGCTTTTTTAAAGATTTAACAGACAAAGAAAAAGAAGTATACTCAAAAATACAAAACAAACAAAAACTCACACCAGAAGAACAAATCATACAAAATGACCTAACACAGAAAATAGAACAAATAGCACAAGAAAACACAGAACAAACAATCATAGAATTCCTATCAATGGTACTCAAATTTCACCAACAAGACACAGACCCTGAAGCAATGAAACAAGTGTTAAGCAAAATAGACCTATCCTATCTTACTCTGTTATTCAATAAGGTACAAGAAATGTGCCACATTGGTAATGTAAATACAGACGAAGTGTTTCGAGAATTTAGTTAAAAGTTTCCCCATGCAGGTGTACGTTGAAGTTAGCAAAAATCATAATATACCTATAGCAGAAGTTATCAAGGGAAAATTCAAACCAGAAATACGAATCCTCATAATGTATTATAGTTACCAATTCCAGATGGAACAAAAGGAATATGAAAGAATAGAAAAAGAAATGGAAAAACAAAAAAGAGAAATGGAGGTGAGTAAGTGATATGGCAGACGAAAAAATAATGATACAGGTAGAAGCCGAACTGGATAAAGCATTACAGAACTTCAAAAAACTAGAACAACAAATCAAATCCACACAGAAAACAGTAAACAACCAACTTAATCCCAGCGTTAATAACACCAGTACTAGATTAACTGGATTGGGTAATCGTATAAGTGGTTTTGGAAGCAAAATTAAAGGTGCAATCGGTACAGAAACTGCGTTAGCGTTTGGAGCTGCAGGAACTGCAGCATTAGGATTTACGAAGCAATGTGTAGATAGTGCAATCAAAAGTGAAAGTGAATGGGCAAGATTCGGATCACTAGCCAGGAGCAGCACAACAGGGTGGAGTGCCGACTCAATGTCCGAGATGAAAACATGGACAAAAACATTCAGTAATAACATAGGTTATGCTGTTAGTGATACCAGAAATGCAATGAGTGCACTTATGCAGTATGGTATGAGTGCCAACGAAGCTCAGAATGCAATGAAAGGAGTTGCCGGAGTTGCAGCACGTACTGGCCAAACAGAAGAAGAAGCCAGCCAGATGATTATAAGTGCACTTAATGGTCGTGGAATGGCACTTGCCAAACAAACCGGTCTAAGAATTGAAGACTACAAAAATGCAGATGGACAAATAGACAGGGAACGGCTGCTCAACGATTTATATAATCAAAACAAAGATGCAATAGAAGCACATTCAAATACTACCGAAGCACAAATCCAGAGAATGAACAATGCCTGGAACAGTTTTAAGACAAGTGTAGGTCAAGCCTTAGCTCCAGTAGTGAAAGTGTTAGCAGATTTTGTAACGTGGGTAGCAACCGGATTCAGTAAGATGGATGGCCCAGTTAAAACAATAGTTGCAACATTACTTGCACTTGGAGCAGTTATTGGAGTAGTAATAGGTGCACTGGGATTACTTGCACCAGTTATTATCAATGTTGGTAAGATGATTAGTGCACTGGGTAAGCTCAAGGGTATGCTTAATCTGGGTAGCCTGGCATCTTGGACAACATTGAAAACTAAGGTTACAAGTGCTACAAGTGCTATCACACAGTTTGGAATCAAATCAAAATTAGCAAGTGCTGGGGGTGCAATTAAAGGTGCAATCAGTAGTGGATGGACAGCATTAACAGGAAAAATACGTGGTGCCACAAGTGCAATCAGTAGTTATGGGGTCCAATCCAAGATAGCAACTGCAGGTAGTGCACTTAAAGGGGCTGCTATGAGTGCATGGACAACATTAACCAGTGGGATTAATCGTGCTAAAGCTGCAATAACATCATTCAGTATCCGTCAAGCAGTCAGTAGTGCTGCAATGAAAGTGCACGCTGCTGCAACTGCAATATGGAATGGTGCCACAAAAGCTGCTGCAGTAGCACAAGGAGTACTAAATGCAGTTATGGCAATGAATCCAATATACCTAGTGGTAGCTGCAGTTGTAGCATTAATAGCAGTACTAGGTTATCTTTACTTTAACAATGAGCAAGTAAGGAATACAATTAATGCACTTGGTGATTATCTAAGAGGTATTTTCATCCCAATCTGGAATGCATTAGTTGGAACATTAACAAATGTATGGAATTGGTTCATGCAGATATGGAATGGAAGCAAGAGCTTAGGTGAAGCGTTTGGAGACATTGGAGCCTTAATAGGAAGCGTGTTTGGTGGTCTTGCCAGTTGGATTGGTGGAGCACTCAGTGGCATAGGTGGTGCTGCAAACGATGCACTGCAGGGACTCTGGGATGCTTTCAGAGCACAACTAGGCGGTCTCGGTGAATGGATAGGTCAAACACTTAGCAAACTACCAGAAATCATAACAAGTGCACTTAGTAATCTAGGAAACACTGTAGTACCTGGTGGAGGGTTAGTGGCCGGTATAATGGCAATATTCGCACCATTACCAACATTAATATTAAGTATTTTTAATAGGTTATTCCCTACCGTATTACCTGCTTTGATGGGATTTGTAAATGGTGTGGTACAATGGTTCTCTAGTATTGGAAGCCGGATAGCTCAAACAATCATGGCATTACCAATGATAGTGAGTATGCACTTTATGATGTTTATTCAACAGTTACAAATGAGATTAACACAGGCAAGAGCAATTGCCGGAATGTTAGTCAGTATGCTAAGACAAGCAATCATATCAAGACTCACAGGAATAGTTACACGTGCAAGAATGGTATTCATGCTAGTAGTACAAGCAATCAGAACCAGACTTAATCAGGCAAGAGCAATTGCCGGAAACCTAGCCGGAATGATAAGACAAGCAATAGTAAACAGACTAAACGCACTAGTAGGAAGAGTAAGAGCATTATTCGCAAGAGTAGTAAGCACCGTAAGAAGCAGACTCTCCAACGCAGTCAGTGCTGCAAGAGAAAAAGCAATGGAAATAGTAAACAATGTAATACAATACATATCCTCACTACCAGACAAAGTTGCAGCAGAGTTTAACAAGATCCCAGACAAAGTAAGAAGTGCACTTGCAAATGCTGCAGCCGCGGCCGCAGCAGGTGCAAGAGATATAGCAAGTAGATTCCTGTCAGGACTGGGTGTAGCTAGTCCGGGTATCGCTCA
>Ga0247611_10007553_pt1 | contig 13608 bp, 12 predicted proteins | sample 177DNAGHGhighgp2_FD_192422 | JGI IMG/M metagenome (GOLD analysis project Ga0247611, IMG submission 192422) | Sheep rumen microbial communities from Palmerston North, Manawatu-Wanganui, New Zealand - 1770 DNA GHGhigh gp2 | ecosystem: Host-associated > Mammals > Digestive system > Stomach > Rumen... | reverse complement strand
CCCTGAAGGTAATCCCTTGCGATTTGGCAGATTTCATATAATCTATCTAGGCTAATTACATCTTCATGAGCAGCTATTTGATAAACTGAATCAGCAGATGTATAAATAATTGGTTTTCCACTTTTTACCATCTCATCTCCAAGTCTATTAATTACCTCAGTTCCTGATGCTGGTTCGTTACATAAAATTCCAGGTAAATTTGCTCTTTTAATAATCTCAGCATTTGTTTCATCACTAAATCCATTAGGAAAAGTTGGAAATGGATTTGGAGAATATATTCCTGCCATTTCCCAATGACCTATAGTTGTATCCTTACCTGCAGATTTTTCTTGTAATTTACCATAAACACCAATGATTTTATCATCACTAGGGTTATCTATATAATCAATTCCGTCAATTTTTCCAATTCCAAGGGAAATTAAATTAGGAATATTAAGTCCATTATTAGCTTTATAGGTATGGCCAAATGTATCAACGCCAACATCTCCAAAATCCTTTGAATCTGGAGCCTCGCCAACTCCTACACTATCAAGCACAATCCAAATTACTCTATTAATGCCAGATGCATTTTCTTTACCTTTGTTGTCTAAATTATTCATAATAGTCCTCCTATGTATTTAGTTCTCACTCATATTTAGGATTATTTTATCATGAAGATACTTAAAATCCTAGAAAACTTTTCTAATTTGTTATATTATAATCTTAAAATTTGATAAATATGTAGGAGATGTAGACAATGAGTTTTGAATTTTTAAAAAAACTACCAACACCAACAGAAATCAAGGCTGCCTATCCATTAGCTGAAGAATTTGCCAAGATTAAGAGAGAAAGAGATGAAGAAATCGCTAAGATTTTCAAAGGAGAATCTAATAAATTTATAGTAATTATTGGACCTTGTTCTGCGGATAATGAAGAAGCTGTTCTTGATTACACTACAAGACTTGCTAAAATTCAGGATAAAATCAAGGATAAAATCCTTATTATTCCACGAGTATACACTAACAAGCCTAGAACTACCGGCATTGGCTATAAGGGCATGCTTCATCAGCCAAATCCTGAAGAAAAATCAGACCTTTATGGTGGCCTTGTAGCTATTAGAAAAATGCATATAGATATTATTAAAGAGACTGGCCTTACTCCAGCAGATGAAATGCTTTATCCAGAGAATTACTGGTATTTAGAGGATGTTCTATCTTATGTTGCAGTTGGAGCAAGATCTGTAGAAAACCAGGAACACCGCCTTGTATCTAGTGGTATTGATGTACCTGTTGGTATGAAAAATCCAACATCTGGAGACTTTAGCGTTATGTTAAATTCTGTAGTTGCTGCACAGTCTAAGCAGACTTTTATTTATCGTACTAACGAAGTTACAACTAATGGCAATGCCCTAACACACTGTATCTTACGTGGTGCTGTTAATAAACATGGCCAAAATAACCCTAATTATCACTATGAGGACATTGTTCGTCTATATAACATGTATAAAGCAAGAGAATTACAAAATCCAGCAGTTATCATTGATGCCAATCATTCTAATTCAGGTAAACAATACAAAGAACAGGTTAGAATTTGCAAGGAAGTGCTTCACAATTGTAAATACAATCCAAATATTCGCGAATTAGTTAAGGGTGTAATGATTGAAAGTTACATTGAAGAAGGAGCACAAAAAGTTGGAGAAGGCATCTATGGAAAATCCATTACTGATGCTTGTCTTGGCTGGAATCAGTCAGAAGAATTATTATACGAAATTGCTGATAGATTAATTTAAATAAAAAAGGTCCGAAATTGAGGTGCCCCCCCAAAAGTTAGACTTTTTAAGCGTAGCAGTTTTTGGCTGCTACGCTATTTTTATACAGCCAAGAGGTTAAGCCTGTATTGAACAGGACTCATCCATCCTAGTTTTTATTTAATTAAGTCATCAGGGATTGCAAGAATTGCAGCTACAGTCTTAGCATCAATAATCTCCCCATTCCTAATCATTTCCTTGGCTTTTTTAATTGGAAATTTTAAAACATTAATATCTTCATCATCGTCTAAATGTCTTTCGCCTTTTGTAAGATCTGTTGCAATATAAATATCAATTAACTCATTACAGTAAGCAACCGCTGTTACAATTGTAAGGAGTTTTTCAATCTTACCAGCTCTAAATCCTGTCTCTTCTTCAAGCTCTCTTGCAGCAGCTCTAACAGTTGGCTCATCCTTAAAATCAAGGCAACCTGCTGGAATTTCTAGGGTCTTACCATCCACAGAATTTCTGTACTGGCTCACCATTAATATTTCGCCATCATTGGTTATTGGAATTACTGCTGCTGCATTTCCTCTGTGATCTAAATAGTCCCACTTTGATGTATGACCATCTGGAAATTGCATTGTATCCTTGTACATATCAAGAATTGCTCCCTTATAAACCAATTCTCTTTCTATCCTTTTTACACCTTCCATTAATTTATACATAGGAAAAATCCTATGCTCCTTTCCTCTATTTATTGTCACATTTAAATGTAAATGTGATATAATCTATATATTAAACGTTTAAATTTAAATAATCAATAAATATTTGGAGGGGAATTATGCACGTATTTCAACCATTACCACTAGATTTATTCGAACTCAATCCATTTACTAAATTAGATAAAGAATGGGCTATTGTGACTGCAGGTACTAAAAAAGAAGCTAATCCTATGACTGTAAGCTGGGGTGGACTTGGTACTTTATGGAATAAAAGCGTAATCACTATTTATATTAGAGAATCACGATATACTAAGGAATATCTTGATAAAAATGATTTTTTCTCACTAAGTTTCTTGCCTAACGAGAATCGTAACGCACTTAGTGTATGTGGCTCTGTTTCTGGTAAGGATTGTGATAAATGGGAAGAATCAGGCTTAACACTTAATAGCCGCTTAGGAATTCCATTTCCTGATGAATCAAGTCTTGTATTTCTTTGTAAAAAACTTGCATGCATTCCAATGACAAGTGATACTTTTACAGATAATGAAATTAACAAGAAATTCTATGAAAATGGGGACTATCACTATATGTACATTGGCGAAATTATGGATGCAATGGCAAGATAGTTTTTAGTAAACTTCAAATAAAAATTAAGGGAAGAATAAATGCTTTATATACAAAAGCTTTATTCTTCCCCTTTTTATTTATAATAAATTTAATAGTATAATTTGTATTATGATTTTGTAATTTTATATCTATATACTTTTTTTTATTTAATCTTAGTACATTTATCGTAACATGCATCTGTTGCTTTAATAATAGCATTTCTTAGGCCATATTCTTCAAGTGCTGTAACTCCATAAATTGTTGTGCCGCCAGGTGAGCATACATTATCTTTTAATATGGCAGGATGTGTATTAGTTTCAAGTACCATTTTTGCTGAACCAAGAACTGTTTGTGCAACAATTTTTATAGCGTCATCTCTTTTTATTCCATATTTAACTATTGAATCTGCAAGAGCTTCAATAAACATGTATACATAAGCTGGTGAACTGCCGCTTCCGCAAACTATTGCGTCCATTAATCTTTCATCTACATAGCTTACCTTACCAAAAGAATTAAAGAATTTATCAATTACTTCTAATTCTTCTTTACTAAATTCATCTTTACCTAGGGAAACACCTGTCATACCTTCTCCCACCATTGCAGGTGTATTAGGCATTGCACGTACCACCTTTACCTTATTATCAAAACTTTTCTTTAATGAATCTATACTAATGCCCGGTGCAATAGAAATAATAACTGTTTCGGAACTGACATAATCTTTAATTTCATCAATTACAGCATTGTATATAACCGGCTTAACAGCTAAAATTACATATTTTGCAGTCTTTGCTAGCTCTGCATTACTATCTACACAAGATACATTAACTTCTTTAGCGATTCTTTCGTATTTTTCTTTACTATGACTAGTAATAATAATGTCCTCTAAATTAAAATGTGAAACAACTCCCTTTAGCATAGCATAACCCATATTTCCTACGCCAATAAAACCAATTTTACTCATTTTCTCTCCTTTAACCCTTAATTAATTTTTATAAAAAATCTGCAGGTAACATTTAGATTATACCAAATGATTACCTACAGATAAATGTTTTTGTTTTTGATTTTGTTTTTGTTTAAATTTAAGATTGTTTGTTAATCTTTGTGTAAGCAATCCCCGCTTAAAAAGCGAAAGCATTACTTAGATATTAGTCAAGACTCGCTCGCGAGTCTTGCGCGCCGGATTCGGGTCTGCTTCAGCAGACCCGAATCCGTGCGCATCCTCGCGGAACGTTTAACTCAGTCGGAGCTTGTACTCCGACTGAGTTAAATTCGGATAGTTCTTAATTTGCCTTTTAAGTATTAATTTAAATAGATTATTTTGTTTCAAGTAATTTTTCAACTGATACAAGCTTTACGCAAAGTACGAATAACTCAGCAGCCTGAGCCATTTCTTCTGGTGTTGGGAATGAAGGAGCAATTCTAATATTGCTATCCTTAGGATCCTTACCATATGGGAAAGTTGCACCAGCATTTGTTAATTTAACTCCTGCTTCCTTACATTTAGCTACGATTTCCTTAGCACATCCATCTAAGCTTTCAAAACTAATAAAGTAACCGCCATGAGGCTTTGTCCATGTACCAATTCCTGTATCCTTTAATTCTCTGTCTAAAACTTCTAATGTAGCTTCAAACTTAGGACGCATCATATCAGCATGCTTCTTCATATGAGCCTTTAAGCCATCGATGTTCTTAAAATATCTTACATGTCTTAACTGGTTTAATTTATCATGACCGATTGTTTGAATTGTAAGCTGCTTCTTAACATCAGCGATATTAGCATGTGAAGATGCAAATACAGCTACACCTGAACCTGGGAATGAAACCTTAGATGTTGATGCAAATTCAAATACCATATCTGGATTACCAGCCTTCTCACATTCTGAAAGAATATCAAGGATTTCATCTTGATTATCATCATATAAATGATGAATAACATATGCATTATCCCAGAAAATTCTAAAATCAGCTGCTGCTGGCTTTAAGTTAGCAAATCTCTTAACAGTTTCATCTGAATAAGTGTAACCTTGTGGATTAGAATACTTAGGTACACACCAAATACCCTTAACAGATTCATCGTTATTAACATACTGCTCAACTAAATCCATATCTGGACCATTCTCTGTCATTGGAATTGTAATCATTTCAATACCAAATCTTTCTGTAATAGCAAAATGTCTATCATATCCAGGTGCTGGACATAAGAACTTAATCTTGTCTAATTTACACCATGGTGTATTACCCAATAAACCATGTGTATAAGCACGTGATACCTGATCATACATAATGCTAAGTGAAGCATTACCATAAATAATAACATGATCTGGAGTAGTTCCAATCATATCAGCCATTAACTTCTTAGCTTCTGGAATACCGTCGAGAACGCCATAATTTCTACAATCAGTACCATCTTCAGCCTTAAGAAGTGATTTAGAATTAATTGCATCTAAAATATCAAGTGAAACATCTAATTGTGTTGCTGATGGCTTACCTCTAGACATATCAAGACTTAAACCCTTAGATTTAGCTTCCTGATATTCTTTGTTTAACTCATCCTTTAATTTAAGTAATTCCTCTTTACTTAATTCAGTATAATTCATAAACTTCCTCCTAAAACATGTCACATTATTACTTGATTTCTAGCATATGTAATCTCAAGATATACCATAGGTTCACGATATAAATGAGCTTACATGCCTGTGACTTTACTTTCTAAATAAGAAATCCTTCTCAAACTTAATAAAATTAAGTTATTTGTCAAAAAACTTATTCAAGTCACTAGTATAATACACAATAAAGCCACCTATTGCAACTAAAATTAAGAAAAAATTGAAAATTCTTTCTTTTATTAAGTTGGCAGTTTGAAAATATTATTCACAAACGTCAAAAAAGGTGATTAAAGATTTCTCTTTAATCACCTTAGTTAAATTCTTTCTCGGTTTGAAATCCGATTACTTAGCGTAATCAACAGCTCGTGATTCTCTAATTATACTTACTTTAATCTGACCTGGATATTCCATCTGATCTTCGATCTGCTTAGAAATATCTCTTGCCATAAGTACCATATCAGTATCACTTACGACTTCAGGAACAACCATTACTCGAACCTCTCTACCTGCTTGAATGGCAAAGGACTTTTCAACTCCCTTAAATGAGTTTGTAATGTCTTCTAATTGTTTTAGTCTGTTTGTATAAGTTTCTAACGTCTCTCTTCTAGCACCAGGTCTTGCAGCTGAAATAGTATCAGCAGCCTGTACTAAACAAGCAATTAAGCTTTCTGGTTCAACGTCTCCATGATGTGCTTCAACCGCATTAATAATAATTGGTGATTCCTTATATCTTCTACATAAATCCACACCTAATTGAACGTGAGATCCTTCCATCTCATGATCTACTGCTTTACCAATATCATGTAATAAACCAGCTCTCTTAGCAGTCTTAACATCAAGACCCATCTCAGCAGCAAGTAAACCAGCTAACTGAGCAACCTCAATAGAATGCTTTAAAACGTTCTGTCCGTAACTAGTTCTATATCTTAGTTTACCAAGTAAACGAACCAATTCAGGATGAATTCCATGAACACCAACCTCAAGGGTTGCAGCCTCACCTTCCTCTTTAATTAATGCCTCTACTTCTTTTTGTGCTTTCTCAACCATTTCTTCGATTCTAGCTGGATGAATACGTCCATCAAGAATTAACTTCTCAAGAGCAATTCTAGCTATCTCTCTACGAACTGGATCAAAGCCTGATAAAACTACAGCCTCTGGAGTATCATCAATAATTAATTCAACACCAGTCATTGTTTCAAGAGTTCTTATATTACGACCTTCTCTACCAATGATTCGACCCTTCATTTCATCGTTAGGAAGCTGAACTACAGAAATAGTTGTCTCAGCTACGTGATCTGCAGCGCATCTCTGAATTGCATTAACAACGTATTCTTTTGCCTTCTTATCTGCTTCCTCTTTAGCTCTGCTTTCTAATGTCTTAATCATTACAGCAGTATCATGTTTTACTTCATCTTCAACAGTCTTTAATAGAAATTCTTTTGCCTGTTCGGAGGTTAAGCCTGAGATTCTTTCAAGTTCCTGTTGTCTCTGTTTCTCTAGTTCTTCTACCTTAACTTTAGCTCTACTAAGTTCCTCTTCTCTCTTAGTAATGCTAGCGTCACGCTTTTCAACAGCCTCAATCTTCTTATCAAGGGATTCCTCTTTAGAAGTAACTCTCTTCTCATATTTCTGAAGTTCGTTTCTTCTCTCTCTAGTCTCTTTCTCAAGTTCATTACGAGCTCTAATTGACTCTTCCTTAACTTCTAAAAGAGCTTCCTTCTTAGCAGCTTCCTTCTCTCTGACAGCTGCTTCCCTATCTGCGATTGCGGCGTCCTTAGCTTCTTTGGCTGCTTGCTTTTCTTTAATTGCTTCATCAACAATTTCTCTAGCTTTCTTGTTAGCTTTACTAATCTTAGATTTATTGCCAACGTTATAAGCTACAACTGCAACTATAACAACTAAAACTACAACAAGCGCTACTATCAAAATAGGATCCACAGGAGCGCCTCCTTATTTAGTTTTATTGTACCAAACATACAACAATTACATATTACCTTTTAATTCAATTATTGTCAAGAATATTGCACTATTATTAAACCCGCACAAAGGGTGCATTTATCAATAATTAATAATTACAATTCTAAGTGCTTTATTAATTATATCCATTGTATAGCCCCTACGAAAAAGATAAGCTATTAGTTTGGATTTAGATGCATAGTCTATAGATTCTAAGCTTTCATCCTCTGATAGCTTTAATTTCTTTCGTACAAGCTTTACTACCTGCTTAATTTCACTATCATTGTCTTCATAGAATTCATCAGCTATTTCTTTAATTAGGGCCAAATCAGCTCCCTTTTGAATTAGCTTTAATTCCAATACTTTGCGCGATTTATTAGCTGATTTAAAGTGGAAATAGTTATATACATACCTTCTATCATCTAAATAGCTATACTTGTTTATATAATTAATAGCAGATTCTATTGATTCTTCAGGATAATAGCTTTGTCTTAGTTTAGATTTAAGTTCTTCTGTTAAATAGTCTCTAGTTTGTAATAAAGACATAGCCCTCTTAGTCGCCCTTTTAGAAAGAGCGCTTACAATCTCTTTATAAGCGCTCTCATTTAGGACATCCCCTTCTTTAAGATGTAATCTTCTTAATTCACCTTTATAAAGGGCAAAACTTTCATCATAATTTAAACAAATAATTACCTTCTTAGAATTTAATTCTTTAATTGAGGTAATCAATAATTCAACCATAATCTAGTGTCCCAATCTAATTATTCTTCTGTAGCAGCCTTCTTCTTACCCTTAGTTGCCTTAGTTTCTGGCTCAGCTTCAGGACTTGCTTCTGTAGTTTCCTCATCTCCTGGCTCAATACCATAGAATACTCTTACCTTATGGTCAATTTCCTCGTAAAGAGCTGGATTCTCAGTTAAAAATTGCTTAGCATTCTCTCTACCCTGGCCAATCTTCTCACCATTGTATGAGAACCAAGCACCTGCCTTATTAACAATGTTAGCATTAGATGCTAAATCTAATAAATCACCAACTGCTGAAATACCCTTACCAAACATAATATCAAATTCAGCTTCTCTAAATGGAGGAGCAATCTTATTCTTAACAACCTTAACTCTTGTTCTATTACCGATTACTTCACCATTCTGCTTTAATGTCTCAATACGACGAACATCTAAACGTACAGAAGCGTAGAATTTAAGTGCTCTACCACCTGTTGTTGTTTCTGGGTTACCAAACATAATACCAACTTTCTCACGTAACTGGTTAATGAAGATAACAACACAATTATTCTTACTTACAACTGGAGTAAGCTTTCTTAAAGCCTGTGACATAAGTCTAGCCTGTAAACCAACATGTGAATCACCCATATCACCATCAATTTCAGCCTTAGGTACAAGAGCTGCAACTGAATCCACGATAACAATATCAATAGCACCAGAACGTACCATTGTCTCACAAATCTCAAGAGCCTGCTCACCACTATCAGGCTGAGAAATATATAAATTATCTATATCTACTCCAATGTTCTTAGCATAAACAGGATCAAGAGCATGCTCAGCATCAATGAAGCCAGCAATTCCACCACGCTTCTGAACTTCTGCTACCATATGAAGAGCAACAGTTGTCTTACCACTTGATTCTGGACCATATATTTCAACTACTCTTCCCTTTGGAACTCCACCGGCACCAAGGGCAATGTCTAAGCTAAGTGAACCTGTAGGAACACATTCAACATTAAGAGATGCTGCCTGTTCTCCAAGCTTCATAACTGAACCTTTACCAAATTGTTTCTCAATATTAGATATAGCAGCGTCTAATGCTTTAAGCTTCTCATCATTGTTAACCATAATTTCAATCTCCTTATATCAAAACGTTTTTTCGAAACATTCGTTCGTCTAAAATAATAATAATACCATAACAATTCTTTGTCAATAGTTTTTCGAACATGTATTCGGAATATTAGATGAAACTCTAAAATGATAGGCATATAGCCTAGAATATGATTAAATCATATATACTGGAACAACAAAAATATTACCATAGCTTTTTATCTTTGTAAACCTTAAAAAAACAAAAAGCATAGAAAAGAATTGTCTTTCCTATGCTAATTCTTTATTTAATACAATCTAAAACCAATTGAAGAGCATACTTTGTGGCTTTAAAACGAATAGTTTTTCTATCACCATCAAAATTAAATTCCCTTACTTCAACTTTGTCTTTATAAGCACATCCAATATAAACAAGTCCCACTGGCTTTCCATCTTCCATTGAAGGACCTGCAACACCAGTTACTGAAACAGCTACATCAGCCCCACTAACTTCCTTAGCGCCAGTTGCCATCTCACTTGCAACTTCACTACTTACAGCTTTGTATTTATCCATTGTTTCATGTCTAACGCCAAGTAAATCTTCTTTAGCCTTATCGCAATATGTTACAAAGCCCTGTTTAAATACACTTGAAGCTCCGCTTATATTAACGATTACAGAACTAATTAAACCTCCAGTACAACTCTCAGCAGTAGTTAATACGAGTTTCTTTTTTTTAAGTTCTTCTACTAGCTCTAAATCTAGTCCATCTATAAATTCATCAATACTCATTAATGTGTACCTTCTAAAAAGATTTTGTAATTCTTAAAAATATAATCGAGTAATGAAATAACTGTTAATACTAATGAAACATATATAAGAACAGTATTAACAATCATTGAACCAGGATAAGGTAATTCAAGGATTACTAAGATAATTGTTACCATAGTAACAGCTGTCTTTATCTTACCCCACCAACTTGCAGCAATGACAACACCATTGTCTGATGCAACAAGTCTAAATCCACTAATAATAAATTCTCTTGCAATAATTACAATTACAATCCAACCATAGATTTTTCCTAGGTCTGAAAGGGCAATAAGTCCTGAGCATACAAGCAACTTATCTGCAAGTGGATCCATAAATTTTCCAAAGTTAGTTACTAGATTGTACTTTCTAGCAATTTTTCCATCAAGCATGTCTGTTAAGCTGGCAATAATAAAAATTGCTGCAGCAATTAAATTATGTGCTGGAATGTTATCTAAGTATAAAAATACTAAGAAAACAGGCACTAAAATAACTCTAAAAATAGTTAATTTATTAGGTAAATTCATTTTAAGCCTCCTACAATTTTAGCTTTAATTAAAAGTCAAAATAAAATATTTTCTTTTAACTATCTTATTTTAGCAGATTATATCAAATAGTAAAATCATTTTTTATTAGTCTTCAATAATTTCACCAAGAAGGTCGTATTCTGTAGCATCTGTAATTTTTACCCTTACAATTGTTCCGCTAATTAATTCATAATCACATGCTACAAAAACAAGCCCGTCAACATTTGGTGCATCCTTATAAGAACGGCCAACATATGTGTTATCCTCAGGAATATAGCCTTCAATTAAAACATCTAATTCCTTACCTACCATAGCCTGTGACTTCTCAATAGAGATTTCCTGCTGTAATTCCATAATTTCATCACGACGACTAGCCTTAACTTCTTCTGGCACCTGGTCTTCAAATTCAGCTGCTGGTGTGCCCTCTTCCATAGAATAAGTAAATACACCAAGTCTATCAAATTCAAGCTCATCAACGAAATTATAAGTAGTTTCAAAGTCTTCCTCTGTTTCTCCTGGGAAACCTGTAATAAGTGTTGTTCTTAAAGTAATATCAGGTATTTCCTGTCTTAATTTATTAACTATATCAATAATATCCTGTCTTGATGTTCTTCTACCCATTCTCTTTAAGATATTATCAGAGCCTGACTGAATAGGTAAATCAAGATAATGACAGACCTTAGGCTCATTTTTAATAGCCTGAATTAATTCATCATCAATTTCCTCAGGATAACAGTAAAGAATTCTAATCCACTTTAAATCTTCAATCTTAGAAAGTTCGTGAAGAAGCATAGGAAGTGACTTCTTGCCATATAAGTCAACACCGTAAAGTGTTGTTTCCTGTGCGACTAATATAAGTTCGCTAGCACCATTTTCTACTAAATGCTTAGCCTGCTCAACTAAATATTCAACTGGATAACTTCTAAAGCTTCCTCTAACGTAAGGAATGATACAATAAGTACATCTCTTATCGCAGCCCTCAGCTATTTTTAAGTACTCAAAATATCCAGGAGTTGAAATAACTCTCTTATCCTTAACCTGAGGTAATCTGTTATCATCATCTATAAAATTAATATTTTTCTTAGCACATACGCTCTCAATTGCCTCCGCAATCTTATCAAAGCTTGTTGTTCCTACATATGCATCAACTTCAGGTAATTCCTTAATTAATTCGTCCTTATATCTGTGAGCTAAGCAACCTGTGGCAATTAAAATCTTGCACTGACCATCTTCTTTTCTTTGACCCATCTCAATAAGGGTATTAATGCTTTCTTCCTTAGCATCCCCAATAAAACAGCATGTATTAACAACGATAATATCTGCACTGTACTCATCATCTGTAAACTCATAGCCCTTGTTCTTTAAAATACCTAGCATATTCTCTGTATCAACTAGGTTTTTATCACAACCAAGGGAAACAAACATAATCTTCATATGATTTCTCCTTATTTAAAACTTATTTCATTATTTAAATCTAATTTCATTACAATTTAAAAAGCCTATTACAACAAATGTAATAAGCTTTTTATTTGATTAAAATATACTGTGCTATTCTAACATATTTATGTTAAATGTGCTATTTTATTTTAAGCGTTCTTAAAAATGTCTTCTGATTTGCAGAAATTCTATTGCTCTCAATGGCTTTTTGAATAGTTTTATTGTGAACCCATTTATCAAGACATTTATTTGTAAGAAAAGGAAGAACTTCATCGTATTGTTTAGCAAGTGCTGTAGCAAAATACCAAGCAATCATCATATTTACATAATATTCATCTGATTTGACCTTTGAAACCATTCTTACATAATTAAGGTCAAAGTCTTCATCAAGATAATGCTTCATTAACATTTCTATGGCAAATCTAACAGTATAACATCTATTTGATTTTATCCAGGTATTGATATGTTTAAGAAGTTCTTTTTTATGTCTTTTAAAAACACATGGAGACATCTGATCTGTAGTAGCCCAATTATCTATAAAAGGCAAAAATTCATTAACTTTTTGTATACATAAATTAAAATCCCTAATATCAGAAATAATAAAGGCATGTAGCTGATTTTCTTCAAAAAATTTGTGGGGCAAACTATTAAGAAAAATTTCAATATCTTCATTTGACTTAAGAGATTTTGATAGTTTTCTTAAATCAGGGGTTCTAACCCCTATAACACAAGATTTTTCCACGTTAGGAATTAGCTTTGATTGAAAGTCCTTATAATTTTTATCTTCTAATTCAAAAAGTGTATGTTGAATGTCATTTACTATCATTTATACCTCTTAAAATGCCTTAGTCCATGGAAACAGCGTATCGCCACGGTCAAGTTCCCTTATTTTCGTGATATCCTCATCAGTCAATGAGAAATCAAACAATTCCATATTCTCTCGTAAGCGGTTTTCATGCCTTGATTTCGGAATAACCGGAATTCCTCTTTGTACCAGGAAGCGGAGTGCTATCTGCGCTGCGCTTTTTTGATATTTTTCACCAATTTCAGCCAATACTTTATTACCTGCTACATTTCCGATTCCTTGTGCAAGTGGAGCCCATGCCTGCATGGTTACCCCGTGTTTTTTCATTTCCTCCTGAAAGTCCCACTTCTGAAAATAAACATGAGTCTCCAACTGATTGACCGCCGGAATGACATCACACTGCTTTAAGAAAGAGCGATACCACTTCTCATCATAGTTGGAGATTCCTATTGCTCTGGCCTTGCCTTCATGAAAAGCCTCTTCAAGCGCACGGTACATCTCCGGGCCCTGAGGGTAAGGCTCATGTAAAAGCAGCAAATCTACATAAGAAAGCTGAAGGTTTTCGAGGGATTCTTCTATCGCTCTTTTCGCTTTCCCGTAACTA
>Ga0247611_10007552_pt1 | contig 13609 bp, 8 predicted proteins | sample 177DNAGHGhighgp2_FD_192422 | JGI IMG/M metagenome (GOLD analysis project Ga0247611, IMG submission 192422) | Sheep rumen microbial communities from Palmerston North, Manawatu-Wanganui, New Zealand - 1770 DNA GHGhigh gp2 | ecosystem: Host-associated > Mammals > Digestive system > Stomach > Rumen ... | reverse complement strand
ATAGAAATGGAGGCAGCAAAATGAAATTCAAGAAACTGACCATACATAATGTCGCATCCATTCAGGATGCAGAAATAGATTTTGAAGGTGACGTGTTGCGCGACGAACCGCTGTTCCTTATCTCTGGGGCTACGGGGACGGGCAAGACCACCATTCTCGATTCCATATGTCTCGCACTCTATGGCAATACTCCAAGGATGGCCGTGACGGAGAAAAACGAGAAAGTCTTCGATAGCTTCAGAGAAGCAAAGAAGGATACTGAGATGAAAGTTCAGGGGTTAGGACTCAATCACAAGGGGCAGCTTCAGCGGCGAGGCACCTATGAGGCAGAGGTGTGTCTGTGGTTTGAGGCCGACGACAAGGACTACCTTGCCAAATGGAACGTCAGTCGTTCCAACCGAAGGGCTGACGGAAGATTGCAGAATCCGGAGAACTCAATAGAGGACCTCGCCACCCATCAGGTGTGGAATAAAAGAAGAGAGTTTGATGACAAGGTGTATGAGGTGGTGGGACTGACATTTGATGAGTTCTGCCGTACCACGATGTTGGCGCAAGGCGACTTCGCACGGTTCCTCGAAAGCAAGACAGACGAGCGCTCAACCATCCTCGAGAAACTCACGCATACCGAGATTTACTCACGCATCAGCCAAAGAATCTACGAGCAACTGAAAATGTATGAAGAGGAACTAAAGCTGGCAGAGGAACGTCTGAAAGGCATCAAACCACTGACCGAGGAGGAATTGGCACAACGGCATGAAACACTCGTTGACTTGGCTGCACGTAAAGAGGAATGGGATAAGAGATCGAAATCGCTCACCACACAGCACCAATGGCTTGTGGACGAGAGACAGCAGCGTGCCGCTTTGGAGATGAAAGAGAAACAAATCGCTGCCCTGCGTGCCAAGGGAGAGACACCGCAATTCCTGTCGGAGCAGGCGGACATCGCCGATTATGCCGCCACTGTGCAGCCACGTTTGTGGGTTGAGGACCTGATCCAATTTGATAAAGATCAAGCAGAACTGGAAAAAGACAAACATAAGCTGTTGGAGCAGTATGCGCAACTATGCTTAGCCACCACCCATACGCAGCAGTCTCAGGATGAAGATAAAAAACGAATGGGTGAGGTCAGACAGTGGTTGAATGCTCAGGAGTCACATATCGCTATGCTCATGGATGCACCAGTGATTATTGAGGTGTTGAAGCAGATTATAGAGGAAAGAAATGCAGCGGCAAAGAAAAGAGAGTCTGCAGAAAAAGGGCGCATGCTGTTGCCCGAAAAAGAGAAAGCCGTAAGGGAAGCCGAGGAGAAAAAGAAGGCTGCTTCTGATGCAATCGACCAACAGACAGAATGGCTGAGAAACCGACAGGCAGACCGCGATGCGCTTCATCCAGAAGAGGTGCAGCAAGAGAATGAGCGTCTCAACAAACAGAGAGCATCCATTTTAAATGCAGATTCAGCCATTAACCAACTCATCTCGAGCGGACAAATTCTGCGACAGACAAAAACCAACTTGCATGAGGAGCAGGAGCGTGAGAAGATGCTCTCGGAAAGACAACCACTACTTAGCCAAGTTGTAGTGGATGCAACAAAGCAATGCGATGATGCCCAAAAGATGTATGACATTTGGCATGACTCTTTGGAACAGTCATTTGTGGCGGCAAGAGGTTTGCTGAGGAAAGGCGACGAATGCCCGCTCTGCAGGCAGAAGGTCACAGAGGAACGTGTGCCGGACCCAGACTTTGATACCGTGCTGAAACCAGTCATGGAGCAGCGCAAGGCAGCCCAGGATAAGTTGACGCATGCTCAGGCGGAATTGAATGCCAATCGGCAATTGCTGGAGCAGTGTAAGAATAAAATCAAGGACTTGGATAGGTCATGCCAATTGGCTAATGCCGATTATGACAAGAAGTTGACAGCGGCAAGTCAAACCTATCAGAAAGCTGTCTGTGAGGAAGGGCAGAATACTCCGGATATTTCAGACATTCAGGCTATCCTTGATTGTCGGCCGGAAGAGGCTCTCAGACATTTGGGAGACCTCAAACAGCAGATAGAAGCGACACTTGTGGACGTTGGTGAGCGATGGAAAAAGATTCAGTCCATTAACAAGGAAATTGAAAAAGGCAACAAGGAACTTAACAGGCGACAAAGCCAATTCGCCCGTGCACAGGATACGTTGACAGACGCACAAAACGCACATGAAAACCTAAAAAAGGAGATAGCCAACTACCTGGCACAGGCAGAAGAGCATCAGAAACGAGCTGTTGAAAAAACCGACGGACTCAATAGTCGTATATCATACCAAGAATGGAGAACTGATTGGGAGGCAGATGCCCAATCATTCATCCGACGCCTGCAAGAAGATGCGGCAGCATATGAAGAAAAAAGAAAAAAGTCGCAACTGCTTGAACAATCCATCAATGAGCGCGGTCTCATGCTGGAGCATATCGCTGACACCCGCCAGTCGGTAGAGCAGCATAAGGATTTCCTTGACAATGGGGATTCTTCGTATGGCATTTCAGCATCGCAAATCACCGAGAAAGAACTCCTGTCACTGTGGCAACGGTTGGATACAAGCGTGTCGACATGGATGACCAAGAGAGAGCATGTGGAACAGTCAATACGCGAGAGACAGAAATTGCTGAGTCAGTTTCTGGAAACTCATCCTGCCATCACCAGTGAGCGTCTTATGGCATTAAAGTCTATGACCGACAGCAGCATAAAGCGGTTGGAGACAGCGCATCTGAATTATCAACAGACGCTGGTCAGGACAGAAGGAGAGATGGGTTCGCTGAAGCAGCAGTATGAAGAGCATTTGTTGCGCAAACCGCCGATGGAGGAGGGGGCTACAGAGATTTCGTTGGCTGACGAAATCGATAAGGTCAAGAAAGACCTCGAGCAGGCCATAACCGAGATGGGACGCATTAACGGCGAGTTGGATGAAAACCGCAAGATGGTGGAGAAGCATGAAAGAGCCATCAAGGAGAGGGATGAGAAGAAGGCTGCCTTTACGAAATATCGTAGTTTCAATGAAATTTTCGGCAGTAGCGATGGAAAGAGATTCCGCACTATCGCGCAGAGTTTTATTCTCAACCATCTCCTCGAGAAAGCGAACGTCTATCTCAGGCAGTTCACCGACCGTTATGAGTTGACCAGCCGCCCTGGAGCCCTTACCATTTATGTACGCGATATGGTTACCAAACAAGCGCCGCAGTCGGTCAAAATCCTGTCGGGAGGAGAATCGTTCATGGTTTCACTCTCTTTGGCGCTCGCACTGAGCCAACTCAATCCAGTCAGTACCAATTTCGGCATTCTGTTTATTGATGAAGGCTTCGGGTCGCTCGATGAGGACTGTCTCAATTCAGTTATGGAAACCCTGGAGCGCCTCTATCAGATTAAAGGTCGTCGTGTGGGCATCATCAGCCACGTTGTCGCCCTTGAGGAGCGCATTCGTACGCAAATACAGGTGTCCCCCAAAAGCGAAATCAAAATCTGCAGGATATAGGCTAAAGTGTACCTTTCGTTGACGGCAGCTCAAAGTGGTAGATATCGCGGCGGACCGCCATCTTCAAGGCGCGTGCAAGTGCCTTGAAGATTCCCTCTATCTTGTGGTGCTCATTGGTGCCCTCAGCCTTGATGTTGAGGTTCATCAGTGCGGCATCGCTCAGGCTCTTGAAGAAATGAAGAAACATCTCCGTGGGCATATCACCCACATGCTCACGATGGAACTCAGCGTCCCACACCAGCCAGGGGCGACCGCCGAAATCGAGGGCGACACTGCACAGGCAATCGTCCATCGGCAAACAGTAGCCATAGCGCTCGATACCCCGTTTGTCGCCAAGGGCGCGGCGGATGCACTCGCCAAGAGCGATGGCAGTGTCCTCGATGGTGTGGTGCTCATCTACGTTGAGGTCGCCTTTCACATCTATTTTCAGGTCCATCATCCCATGCTTGCCGATTTGCTCAAGCATATGGTCAAAGAATCCCAGTCCGGTGTGTATGTCACAATGGCCGCTGCCGTCGATGAGCAGGTCGATGGCGATGTCGGTCTCTTTTGTCGTTCGCCTCACACTGGCGCGTCGCTCTCCGGCAAAAAGGGTCTCTGCTATGCTGTCCCATGTCACGCCCTCGTCGCCAAGGATAAGTGCCTTGCAGCCCAACCTCCGTGCCAGTTCGCGGTCGGTTTCCCGGTCACCGATGACATAGCTGCCTGCGAGGTTATAGGAGGGGTTGCCGATATACTCCTTCAGCATTCCAGTCCCAGGCTTGCGGTCGGGATGATTGTCTTCGGGGAAATGGCGGTCGATATGGATGGCGTCAAACGTCACGCCCTCACTCTCCAGAGTCTGGAGGATAAAGTTGTGCACAGGCCAAAAAGTGTCCTCAGGGAAGGAGTCTGTGCCCAAGCCGTCTTGGTTGCTCACCATGACCAATTTAAAATCAAGGTGCTGGCGGATGAAGGACAAGTTGCGGAACACCCCTTTGGTGAAGCGGAGTTTCTCAAATGCATCAATCTGCTCGTCGGCAGGTTCCTCGATGAGGGTGCCGTCGCGGTCGATGAACAGGATGCGCTGGGGCTTGTCGGTCGGGGTGGTGGAGATTGTTGTCATCTTGTTATACGGTCTTGAACGAGTTGTCGTTATCGGTTGGCTCAACCTCAGTATTATTGATTAGGGATGAGCGACGCTCCTCTTCTTCTTTCTCTATCGAACCATACATGAACATGGTCACCAGCATCGTGTATGCAGAGAGATAGAATAGCAGGATGGTTGTGATGGCGGTCGTAGTGCCATGAAGTGGGATGAAGTAGCCGGGCATGCCCGATGGGTCGCCATGGAGAACGCCGAAGGCAGAAATAATCTGCGCCATCATCAGGATGGCCTGTGGCAGGGACATCACGATGGCGATGATGCCGGTGATGATGCTTGTGATAAAGATGGTGGTGAAGATGAATCCCAGATGTCTGAGTCCTGTGGGGTATGTCTTGTGAAGGTCGAGCAGGAAATTGGACTCTGTCTTGAACAAGTATTTCATGAAGGAATAAATCAAGGGGAGTATCAACAATATAAGTATGATGATACTGACGAGGCAGACGAGCCAGTTGTCGGTGATGAAGGTTAGTGGTGTGACTCCCATATGGCGAATCAGCAAGAATGCACCACCGACCACAAGTGTTCCCACAATGGAGATGATGACGATGTAGCAGAGGATGAAAATGAGCAGCCGCAAGATATTGTTTTTGCAGGTCATGCCGTTGAGCAGGCTGAGAAACCGTGCCCATGCCCAGAGACCGCATACCAGCACACCAATGTTCGCCAAAATAAATAAGGTGAGGTAGAGCCAGGGCAAATTCTCTGCAAAAGCCTGTACGCGTGGGTCACGGAGCGTGCTGACCAGGAGCAGTCCTGCAAATATGCTGTAGAACAGTACGGGCAGCCAGGTGACACGTATGATGGTCTTGAAATTATCGCAAAACCACTCGTATGCTGTGTTCAGACACGAGGAGAAACTCCGGTTTTTATATAAAAAATCCTTTTCCATTCTTAGAACTATGAACGATGTACTATGAACGATGAACTGAGTCGGCGTCTGAACTCCGCGCAGCAGATAGCGGTGGCAATCGCCACGTTCAGGCTGTCGGCTGTGGCGCGGCCGGCGGGGTAGGGAGGGATGAGCAGACGGTGAGTAAGCCGTGATGCCATTTCACTGCTGATGCCCTTGCCCTCATTGCCCATGACAATCAGTCCGTTGGGAGTGAGGGATGTGTTGTAGAGGTCGTAGCCGTCAAGCACTGTGCCATATACTGGCGTGTCTTTTGGAAGTTGGTCGACCAGATGGCAGAGGTTGGTATAATTCACCTGCACCCGTGCGATGCTTCCCATTGTTGCCTGCACCACTTTCGGACTGTAGGCATCGGCAGTGTCAGAAGAGCAATAGATATGCTGGATGCCAAACCAGTCGGCGATACGGATGATGGTTCCTAAGTTGCCGGGGTCCTGCACGCTGTCCAGGGCGAGGCATAATTCGTTGGTGATATGATGGACGGCTTCCTCGGTGTCTTCCTCATGGCAAGGGAGAGCGAAGGTTGCCATCACCTGCTGGGGATGTTGCAGGAAACTTACCCTACGCAGTTCATCTTCACTGACAGAAATCCATTCTTTCGCCTTCACGTCAGGATGTTGTGCCGCCCATTCCTCTGTGGCGATGAGCGTTTCCGCTGGTCCGATGGCAAGCAGGTCGCCTACCACTTTGGGACCTTCAGCAACAAACAGACCTGTCGACAGCCGGTGCTTCTTGCTCTCCAGTTGCCGCAGCATCTTCTGTTTGTTCTTGCTTATCATTATTGTCTGGGGCTTTATTCCTCAGCATTGGAGGCTTCTTCCTGAATTGGAGCCTCCTCTTGAATGGGTGTTGCTTCAGATACTATACCTTCTGCCGCAGAGTCGAAATATGACTCAAGTTCCTCGGCGGCACTGCGGTCGGTATTGGCAAGGTCTTTCATGATGTGGCCGTGCTCGAGCAGCGTAATGCGCGTGCTGATATCGATGGTATGCGACAGGTTGTGGCTACTGATGATGATGGTAGCGCCCGTCTCCTTGTTGTATTCTGTCAGCATGTGCTTCAGGACAGTTTGGCTCGATGGGTCAAGGAAATTGAATGGCTCATCAAGAATCACCAGACTTGGACGGGTGATGAGGGCAGAGATGATGCCCACCTTGTGCTTGTTGCCAGCCGAAAGGTCGCGGATGAGCTTTTTATGGCCTAAAATTTCTCCAGCCATCAGACGCTCGTATTGTGCCAGGCGCTCTTCCAACTCAGCCTTGTTGAGACCGCTCACCTTGCCGATGAACTCAAAATACTCCTCGGGAGTGAGGAAGTCGATGAGGAAGCCCTCGTCGATGTATGCCCCTGTGCGGGCCTTCCATTCCTCGCTCTCTGCGGGATTGACGACGGTGCCGTCCTCGTAGGTGTACTCCACCGTGCCGTTGTCTGCCTTCAGCAGGTCGAGCATCAGTCGGAACATGGTGGTCTTGCCGGCTCCGTTGTTGCCAACCAATCCTATCAACTCTCCATCCTGGATGCTGTACTCGTCGATGTCAACGGCAACATTGTTGCCGAATGCCTTCCTAAGGCCTTTTATACTAATCATAAACCTCAAATCTCAAACCTCAAATCTCAAACCTCAAACCTCAAATCTCAAACCTCAAATCTCAAACCTTATACCAATCCTTTTCCGTGGCATTGTTTGAATTTCTTGCCGCTGCCACAGGGACAGGGATCGTTGCGGCCGGGCAATTTGTCGCGGCGGATGGGTTGTGTGACCTGTCCGGCGGTGGAGCGGGTGTCATGACTGGCGGCAGCCTTTTGGCCTTGGTCCACCATTTCGTCACCCTTGCTCTCGTTGAAGCGCTGGCTGTGCTTCTCGGGAGCAGCCTCGGTCAGACGGCGCTGCTGTGCCTGTTCGGGACTCTCTTCAGGCTGATAGAGCTGTCCGCGTGAGAGAATCTCAGTCATGCGGTTGTTCATCTCGTCAATCATGTCATCAAAGAGTTTGGCACTCTCAATCTTGAAGATGACGAGCGGGTCTTTTTGCTCAATCGAAGCACTGTTCTGCACGCTGTGCTTCAGTTCATCGAGCAGGCGGAGGTTCTCCTTCCAGCAGTCGTCGATGATATGGAGCATCACTACTTTCTCAAACTGTTTGACCACAGACTTGCACTCTGTGTCGTAGGCTTCCTTGAGGTCGCAGGGGATATTCATGAAACCACGTCCGTCGGTCATCGGTACGTTGACGCGCTGGTATACTTGTCCTTGCTTCTCATAAACGTCCTTGATGACGCTCCATGTGATGGCCTGCAACCTGTCCATGCGGGTCTTGAAAGCATCCATCACTGCGGTATAGGCTTTCTCGCAGAGTTCCTCACGATGCATGTTTGCCAATTCTTCTGCGGTGAATGGGCACTCGATGAAGAAGGTCTTGACGAACATATCGCTGCATGCCTGATAGTCGCCAGCATTGTTGTTGACGATACTCAGCACACGGTCCCAGAACACATTGGCGATGTCCATGCCGATGCGCTCGCCCATCAGGGCATGGCGGCGCTTCTCATAAATCACTTTGCGCTGCTGGTTCATCACATCGTCATATTCGAGCAGGCGCTTACGTACACCAAAGTTATTCTCCTCCACCTTCTTCTGTGCGCGCTCGATGCTGTTGTTAATCATTTTATGCTCGATACGCTCACCGTCCTGGAAGCCGAACTTGTCCATCACTTTTGCGATACGCTCCGAGGCGAACAGTCGCATGAGTTTGTCTTCGAGGGAGACATAGAACACCGAACTGCCCGGGTCGCCCTGACGTCCGGCACGACCACGCAACTGACGGTCCACACGGCGGCTCTCGTGTCGCTCCGTACCGATGATGGCGAGACCTCCGGCTGCTTTCACCTCCGGTGTCAGCTTGATGTCAGTACCACGACCAGCCATGTTGGTGGCTATGGTTACGGCACCCTTTCCGTCGGTACTGCGTCCTGCCTGTGCCACAATGTCGGCCTCACGCTGGTGCAACTTGGCGTTGAGCACGTTGTGGGGGATGTTTTGCATTCTGAGCATACGGGAGAGCAGTTCAGAGATGTCGACAGATGTGGTACCCACAAGGGTGGGGCGGCCTGCCTCACGCATGGCGACAATCTCGTCGATTACTGCCTTGTATTTCTCGCGCTGTGTCTTGTAGACACGGTCGTTCATATCGTTGCGGATGACAGGCTTGTTGGTGGGAATCTCCACTACGTCGAGTTTGTAGATGTCCCAGAACTCACCAGCCTCGGTGATAGCGGTACCAGTCATACCAGCCAACTTATGGTACATACGGAAATAGTTCTGCAAGGTGATGGTGGCGTAGGTCTGGGTGGCAGCCTCCACCTTCACATGCTCCTTGGCTTCTACAGCCTGGTGCAGACCGTCGCTCCAGCGGCGGCCCTCCATGATACGGCCGGTCTGCTCGTCCACAATTTTCACTTCGCCGTCCATAATCACATACTCCTCGTCCTTGTTGAACATGGTGTAGGCTTTGAGCAACTGCTGCAAGGTGTGTACGCGCTCGCTCTGGGTGGCGTAATGGGACATGTACTCATCTTTGAGCTTCAGACGCTCCTCGGCGCTGAGGTCATGGCGGTTCTCCAGTGCCGACATCTGTCCGGTGATGTCGGGCAGCACGAAGAGGTCCTTGTCATTTACCTTTTGAGCCAACCACTCCACACCCTTGTCGGTGAGGTCGACGGAGTTGATTTTCTCGTCGACGACGAAATAGAGGGGTGCCACAGCCTCGGGCATGCGCTTGTTGTTGTTTTGCATATACTCCTCCTCGGTGGCGAGCATTCCTGCCTTGATGCCTTCCTCGGAGAGGAATTTGATAAGTGCCTTGTTCTTGGGCAATGCCTTGAATGAACGGAAGAGGCTGAGGAAGCCCTCGGTCACCATTTTGCTGTCGCCAGCCTCGGTGCCCTTGGTGATTTTCTGGCGTGCCTCCGCGAGCAGTTCACCGGCAAGGCGGCGCTGCACGTTGACGAGTTGTTCCACAAGGGGTTGGTATTCCTCGAACATCTGGTCATCGCCACGCTCCACAGGACCTGAGATGATGAGCGGGGTACGGGCATCGTCGATAAGCACGGAGTCCACCTCATCGACAATGGCGTAGTTGTGTGCGCGCTGCACAAGGTCGGCGGGCGAAATGGCCATATTGTCGCGGAGGTAGTCGAAGCCAAATTCATTATTGGTGCCGAAAGTGATGTCGGCTTGGTATGCCTTGCGGCGCTCGGGGGAATTGGGACGGTGCTTGTCGATGCAGTCCACCGACAGGCCGTTGAACTCGTAAAGAGGTCCCATCCACTCAGAGTCACGTTTGGCAAGGTAGTCGTTCACCGTCACCACATGCACGCCGTTGCCGGTGAGCGCATTGAGGAACACGGGGAGGGTGGCGACGAGTGTCTTACCTTCACCTGTTGCCATCTCAGCAATCTTGCCCTGATGGAGAACGGCACCGCCGAAGAGCTGCACGTCATAGTGCACCATGTCCCACAGCATGTCGTTGCCACCAGCCATCCAGTGATTGTGGTAAACAGCCTTATCGTCTCTGATTTCCACGAAGTCGCGAGTGGCGGCAAGTTCACGGTCAAAATCATTGGCGGTAACTATCACCTCCTCGTTCTCGGCAAATCGGCGGGCGGTGTCTTTGACGATGCTGAAAGCCACAGGAAGTACCTCGTCGAGGGCTTTCTCATAAATCTCAAGGATGTCTTTCTCTATTTTGTCTATCTGGTCGAAGATGACTTTGCGCTCATCTATGGGTGTGTCTTCGATTTTCGCTTTCAGTTCTGCTACCTGGGCTCTTTCTGCCTTGGCGGAATCCTGCACGTAGCGCTTGATTTCATCGGTGCGTGCACGCAAGGCATCATTGTCGAGGGCTTGAATCTCAGGGTAGGCGGCTTTCACCTTCTCCACGATAGGTTGTATCAGCTTCATGTCACGGGTGGACTTGTTGCCGAACAACGATTGTAAAATGTTTAAAAATCCCATTATTTTATCTTGTTGTTATTTATTCTTCGAATAATCGTGCAAAATTACGAATTTTATTTCAATTTACCAATCTTAATTTTTAATCTTTCATTTTTATCATCAATCTTTTCAGACTTCTCATCAGCAAAGACAGTGCCAAAATGAACATGCCTTCTGCATAATGTTGGAAAAAACTGCCGATGAAGAACAGGATAATGAGTCCCAACGATACCTTCCACCACCAGTGAAGTTTGTGTCTGCGGGTGGCGCAGGCAACGGGGATGGCGAAGACAAGGGGTAGGGGATTGAAGAGAAGAATTTGCAGATTGAGACTCACTGTGGGATGCTGGGAGAAAATCATTGCAGTCAGTACCAGTCCGGCTATTCCGCATGCCAACATCAATATCAGGTCGTACCCCCAGAAGATGCGGTGCAAACGCCATTCCACCAATGTGACTATAAGGGTGATGACCAGTAGGATGAGGGCGCACATCCACGGACGCAAAGGAAAACCGCTTTCGCTTATCTGCATGCCCCCAGGCACCACGGTCTCGGTGCGCAGCACCAACGGGCGTACGCTGTCGCCCACGATAGTGGCATTGGCAAAGTCTTTCATTAGATTGTCGGGCAAAAACTGCCTCTCTTCGCGGGTGGTCTTGCGGTCGGCTCCCACACCGAGGAGGATGTCATTGCCAAAACGTGCCCAAGGTGAATCCTCGTTCCAGTCGTGCACCATGCTGCGGAAAGTAGCACTGCTATCCGCCGCACTGGTGAACTTCACCTCACCGTCAAGATGGGAGAGGAGCATGTCACGGGCACGCGTGGTGCAGTTGTCGTGGAAATAGTTGTACCTGTAGATAGGATTGAGGCTGTTGGCTTCCAGCGCCTGAAGAATGCGCACCTTCTCGTCGTGTGTCAGGTTGAGCACCTGTTCGGTGACGCTGCTGCCCCGTTGCCTATACTCTGCCTCGAAGTAATTGAAAGGAACGGTGCCCATGCTGTAGTCGGTGAGACCGAAAACGAAGCGTAGCACGAAATGCGGTTGTGCAAAGTCGAACAAACCGTAGTTGACGGCGATGTCGCTGCCCGATGCCTTGTCGTGCACCCTGATGGCGGTGTGCCCGTAAAGACTGTACACCTCTTGATGAGGTGAGCATGTGAGCAGACTGATTTCAAGGGAATCGGTGGGTAGTGGCCCTGTCTCCTGAGGTGTGGGTTGCGCATTGATATGGGCAGGCGCAAAAAGGACAACTAGTGCCCCCAGCAGTGATAAAAAAAGTTTTTTGCCAATCATGCTGCGAAGTTAACGCAAACTTGACGCAATACAAAACAAAACCATCTTTTTTTGCTTTTTTTGTCAACAAATACTTGTAAGGTAGAACTTTTTTGCTATATTTGCAAAATATTAATGAAAACACTTTCAATACAATATTATAATACATGAAAATCGGTTTATTTATCCCCTGTTACGTAGATGCCGTGTACCCAGAGGTGGGTGTTGCGACATATAAGCTGCTGAAGCATTTGGGACTGGACGTCACGTATCCGCTCAACCAAACGTGTTGCGGACAGCCCATGGCGAATGCCGGCTTTGAGAGGATGGCTGTGCCACTTGCCGAGAAGTTCGAGGACATGTTCAAGGAGTTTGACTATGTCGTCGCCCCCTCAGTGAGCTGCACGGCTTTTGTTAAGATCAACTATCCACGTCTCCTCGAAGGCAAGCGTAAGTGCGAGACCGCAGAAAAGGCGATGGATGTCATCGCTTTCCTGCATGATGTGGTGAAGGTGAAGAGCATCCCCGGCGAGTTTCCACACAAGGTAAGCCTCCACAACTCATGCCATGGCGTAAGGGAACTGGGTCTGAGTTCCCCAAGTGAGATGCATGTGGACAAGTTCAATAAAATCAAGGACTTGCTTGAACTCAAGAAAGGTGTCACCGTCGTAGAACCGGAACGGCCCGATGAGTGCTGTGGATTCGGCGGTATGTTCTCCGTTGAGGAGACTGCCGTTTCCGCACAGATGGGTGCCGATAAGGTGAAGCGGCATATCGATACCGGGGCTGAGTATGTGACGGGTCCCGACTGTTCGTGTCTCATGCACATGGCAGGTGTTGCCAAAAAACGCGGCATGGACATTAAGTTTATTCACGCAGTAGAAATTTTAGCAGCAGGACTATGAGCACACCACATTCAAAAGCAGCAAAGGAGTTCTTGAAGAACCAGAAATACGCCAGTTGGCATGATGCCACATTCTGGTCGGTGCGCACCAAGCGCGACAATATGGCGCTTGGACTCGATGAGTGGGAGCAGCTGCGCGACAAGGCTTCCGCCATCAAGCGCCACACCGTGTCACACCTTGATGAGTATCTTGAGCAGTTTGCCACCAATGCGGAGAAAAACGGATGTATCGTTCATTGGGCGAAGGATGCCGCTGAGTTCAATGAGATTGTATTGGGCATCCTCCGTGAGCATAACGTCAAGAAAATTGTCAAGAGCAAGAGCATGCTCACTGAGGAGTGCGAGATGAACCCCTTCCTTGAGCGCAACGGCATCGAGGTGGTGGAAACCGACCTTGGAGAGCGCATCATCCAACTCAAGGGGCAGGCGCCGAGCCATATCGTGATGCCCGCTATCCACCTCAATCATGACGATGTGGGTGAACTCTTCGAGGAGAAGCTCGGGACAGAGAAGGGCAACCACGACCCCACATACCTCACTTATCAGGCAAGGCTCAGCCTCCGCAACGAGTTCCTCACTGCCGATGCAGGCATGACAGGGGCCAATTTCGGTATCGCTGAGACCGGTGATATCGTCGTCTGCACCAACGAGGGCAATGCCGATATGAGCACCTCATGTCCCAAACTCCATATAGCAGCCATGGGCTTGGAGAAGGTTATCCCCAACTACGACTGCCTGGCGGTGTTCCAGCGGATGTTGTGCCGTGCGGGAACAGGACAGCCCACGACCACATTTACCAGCCACTTCCGCAAGGCAAGGCCAACAGCGCAGCCCATGCATATCATCCTCGTCGACAATGGGCGCAGCGAGTGGGTAGGCA
>Ga0247611_10007551_pt1 | contig 13609 bp, 6 predicted proteins | sample 177DNAGHGhighgp2_FD_192422 | JGI IMG/M metagenome (GOLD analysis project Ga0247611, IMG submission 192422) | Sheep rumen microbial communities from Palmerston North, Manawatu-Wanganui, New Zealand - 1770 DNA GHGhigh gp2 | ecosystem: Host-associated > Mammals > Digestive system > Stomach > Rumen ... | reverse complement strand
ATTCTGATTTTGACACTCTACTTTGTACATATTTAACTTTGCCATCTAGATTTATCATTCCATTGTCTGTAGAAATTTTATCAACTGACTCATCAATACGCATAAAATCATTCAAATCTAGATTTTCAAAGCTAATTTTATCAATTGTCATATATCTTGTATCATAATTGTTTTCAGATACACAATTTGCTCGTAGCAACCCTTTATATATACTTTGATTTTCAACTTGTAGTTCAAAATCATTTTTAATACTACTTACTTCATCTGTGTTTTCAATCCCCAAGTCGATTAATTTATCTTCTTTTTCTGTTGCATTTTCAAGAGTAATAATTCCATCTATTTTTTGATTAATATTCTCTGCTTCCTCAATTTCATACTCTAAATCAAGATTATATTTTAGCTCTATTTCTGAATTATCGTTATTACTCAAATCTTCTTGAATCTTAAACTCATCGTTAATAGTAGTTAATCTATTATTTATAAATACTTTGCTTGGGCTAATATCATTAATCGAAAAACTATTAAATTGAATACTTACTTGTTCTACATTTGTATTGTTTTTATGAATTTTAATTGAAATCTCTTCTTTAATATAAATGCCCTTTGTGGTTTTAATTTTTTTATCAATCTTCCCAGAAAGCTCAACTTCGGCATTTTCTATTGGTAGTAATTCAACAATTTCATCATCAAGACCATCTTCTATATCTTGATTCTCATCAAATTCATTTTCAATTTCCTCAACTTCAATTTCTTGAGATTCATTCGAATCAATTTCTTCAATCTCAATATCTGAATAATTCTCATTATTTGAACCATCTTCAATTTCTTCAACTTCAATATTTGCAGCTAAAACTGTATTAAATATTTCAGTCGTAATTTGAAAATAGTTAAACAAAATAACGAAAATTATTGTACAAATAAAAATTCTTCTAATAGCTTTTCTTCTGTTCATTTGCTTTCCCTTTCATATAATAAAATCTAATGTATTAAACACTTAATTACTATAATATTTTTATTTATATATATAAAGTATGATATTTCTTTCCAATCTCTTGAACTGTACGGGTTTACCTTGCTTCAAAAAGAATACATTTATTTGTTTTTTTTATTTCAAATTTGTTAATAATAAGCAAAAATACTTGGAATATTCGGATTTCCAGCGTCATAATTATCTTAAAAAAGTACGATAACTATATCAATATCAATACTATAAATTTTCATTTCGATTACTTTTTTATTAAGATTTTTAGCATTTTTTCTTCATTTTTCAATATAATTGCTATTTTGCTTATTAAATCAATGTTTTTTATTACAATTATTCCTCTCTTAAAAGTTTGCTAAACATTGATTTTATAATAATTTATGTATATTATTTAGATGAGTAAATATATACTTGAGAGGATGTTAAAAATGAATAAACAAATGCAAAATTTAACAAGTTCACAAGAAGAGATTTTATTAACCGAAAACTATTACAGTAACACGTGTATTAACAATATTTGCGGTACATGTGAATGTAATGATATACTTGATTTTAAAATTTTGGAAAAAGCTATCAATTTTGTTATTAAAAATAATAATAGTTTTAGAATTAGAATTAAAAAGAATATAAATAAATATCAACAAACAGTCATTGATTATAAGTATGAGAAAATTTCTTTAGTTGAATTAAATAGCAAGTCAGATCTTAAATCACTAGAAAAACAATGTGTTAATACTAAATATGATATTATAAATGATAAACTATATACATTTACAATTTACAAATATCCTGACAACACTGGGGGTTTTATTCTTAATATTCATCATTTAATATCAGATTCTTGGACTTTAGGAATTACAGCAAAAAAAATTTTATCTGCATATATCTCTCTAAAGAATGGAGAAACTCCTATTGTACCAAATAATCAGAATTATACTGATTATATAGATGCAAATCAAAAATACTTTCACAGTGATAGATATAAAGCCGATAAAGATTATTGGAATAATAAATTTGAGCTATTGCCTAATATAATAAAACTTCCAAGTACTGTAACTACAACCGATTATAAAAATAGCAAGGCTAAAAGGCTAGCCTTTAAAATTCAAAAAAGTAAGGCTATTAATAATTTTTGCAAAAAATATCATTGTAGTCCATTTACCTTTTTTATGACGGTTTTAGGAATCTATATCTTTAAAGTATGCCATACTAATTATTTCGTTGTTGGAACTCCAATACTAAACAGAACTAATTATAACGAAAAGAATACTACTGGTATGTTTATTAATGTTGCACCAATGAAATTAGAAATAACTAAAGAAATCACTTTAGAAGAATTAATAAAAAGTATTTCTAGACAAAGTATGGAATTGCTAAAACATCAAAAATATCCATATCAAAAAATTCTATCTAATATTAGAGAAAAAGACCCTCAATATCCTACATTGTTTAATATTTTGCTAAATTATCAAATAACTGATACAACTTCAGATTTACCAATAGATTATGAAACACATTGGGTATTTAATAACAATAACGCCGATGATTTGGATATACAACTTGTAAACTACAATAACGATAAGCAATTAAGCATTGTTTATGATTATAAAATCAATAAATTTTCAAGAACAGACATAGAAATAATGCATCTACGTTTACTTAATATAATAAATCAAATTCTAACTGTTCCTAATATAAATCTCCAAGACATTAGGGTAATAACCAAAAGAGAAGAGAATAAAATTTGTCAATTTAACAACACAAAATTTCAATATAAAAAACAAAATATTCCAAAAGCATTTGAACAAATTGCAAAAAAATATCCTAATAGGATTGCCGTAAGAGATTCAACTACTGCTTTGACATATGATGAGTTAAATAAGAAAGCAAATCAACTTGCAAGAATAATTTTAGATTTAAATTTATCTTCTAAAGTCATTGCATTTTCACTAGAAAGAACAGTTAATATTTATATAACTATACTTGCAATCCTAAAAGCTGGTTGTACGTATATGCCTGTGGATCCTGAATATCCAATCAATCGAATCAATTATATGTTAGAAAATAGTACTGCCGAATTATTAATTAGTACAAAAAATATTTTTTCTAATTTTAAATTTACAAAAAATTTTATTGATTTTAATAATTTACATTTTGACAATGACGATTCAAATCTAAATTTAGAAATTAATAGCAATTCACTTGCATATATGATGTATACATCTGGAACGACGGGAACACCAAAGGCTGTAACAATTAAACACTATAATGTCATTAATTTTGTTAAAAGTGTCCAACATATATTGGAGTATTCAAAGCCTACAAATATTATATCCGTTACTACAGTTTGCTTTGATATATTTGTATTCGAAACATTTCCAACTCTATTAAGTGGTTTAACTATTAATTTAGCAAATGAACTAGAATCTAAAAGTCCAGAATTATTATGTAAATTTATAGAAAAACACAAAATAACAAAGCTACTTACAACACCATCTAGAGTAAATCTTCTTCTTGAATACAAACATGCAATCAAGAAGATCTCATGTATTGAAGAATTTATACTAGGTGGAGAACCATTACCAGAAAAACTTATCAAATACCTAAGAAAGAAAACCAAGGCAAAAATATATGACTTTTATGGTCCAACAGAAACAACTGTATACTCTACGTATAAAGACATTACACACTCTAAAACAATTAATATAGGAAAACCAATTTATAATACAAAAATTCATATATTAGATGCCAATAATATAGAGCAACCAATAGGTACAGTAGGAGAGATATGCATATCTGGTGATGGCGTAGGAAATGGCTATTTTAATAATGAAGAAAAAAATGCACAATATTTCATAAAACTCCCATTTATTCAAGGAACAGTCTATAAGACTGGGGACTTAGGATATTGGACTCATAATGGAGAATTAATATGTTTAGGCCGTAAAGATAATCAAATTAAAATTAGAGGCTATAGAATAGAATTAGATGACATTGCTAACAATATATTAAAATTCCCTGGAATAGAAAAATGTGCAGTTATCGACAAAAATAAGACATATATATGTGCTTACTACGTTTCAAAACATCCTATCGATGAAATTGAATTAAAAAAGCATTTAGTAAAATATACTCCAAACTACATGATCCCTAATTTCTTTATGCGATTAAAGAGCCTTCCTTTGACTGTTAATCATAAAGTAGACAAAAAATCACTCCCAGAAATTGATATTTCAACAATTAAAGTAACTACAAAATATGTAGAACCAAAAACAGAAACAGAGATTAACCTATGCAATGCTTTTAAAGAAATATTAAACATTCCGGAAATTGGAATTAAAACAGACATTTTTGAATACAACTTAGATTCGTTAGAAATTATAAGAATTCAAACACTATTATTAAAATATAACTATAAATTAAATACTCAAGACTTTTATCAATATAGAACTATTGAATCTCTTGCAAAATCTATTGAAAAAGATATTGACCAAACTTCAATAGATGAAGTATCAAATATTATGGAAACTAATTTAATCAATATTAATAAATCCTATAATAAACTTGATCCTTCTAAAGTTACTATTAAAAGTCAAACATATAATAATATTCTATTATTGGGTGCAACTGGTTACCTTGGAAGTCATATTTTAAATCAACTATTAACCAAAACTACTGCTCATATATATTGCATTATACGAGATAAAAATAAAGAATTATCAACAGAACGTTTGCGAATTCTTTATAGATTCTACTTCGGTGAAGAGTATGATACATCTAGAGTGACAGTTATTACTTCCAATATTTCAAAACCAGCACTTGGATTATCAACTGAAAAATATAATTATCTAGCTAAATCAGTAGATTTGGTTATAAATACCGTTGCAAATGTAAAATATTATGGTTTATATAAAGATTTCGAAAATATAAATGTAAATATAGTAAGAACGCTTATAGATTTTTGTAAAATAAATAACGTCAAATTATGTCATATTTCTACACTTGGCGTTTCTGGTAATTACTTGGTTACACTAAATGATAATAATAGAAAGTTTACAGAAAATGATTTCTATATTGGCCAAAACTATAAACAAAATGTATATACCCAAACAAAATTTGAAGCTGAAAAACTATTATATGAAGAAACAGCTAATGGATTAAATTCTACAATATTTAGGATAGGAAATCTAACTGGAAGATATTCTGATGGATTATTCCAAAAAAACGTTGAGGATAATGCATTCTACAATATTTTGAGATTAATACTAACAAAAGGAATTCTACCAAATACACTTTCAAAAACATTACTAGAATTTACTCCTGTAGACTATGCCTCAGAAGCTGTTTGTAATTTAATCATGAATACAAATATTAATAAACATGTTTATCATATATATAACGATAAATATATTTCACTTAAAAAATTTATCGAAATACTTAATAATTTAGGATACTTTGTAAAATTTATTCCAGGCAATCAATTTAAAAAAGATATTATTAATATTTTAAATTTAGATGAAGATAAAGATCAACTTCAAGGAATTATTAATGATCTAGATGATGAATTAGGCATTAAATTTAATTCTTCAGTTAATCTAGATAATTCAATTACAAACGAATATCTTGCAAAAACTAACTTTGAATGGCCAAACATTACTAAAGAATATATTATAAAATTGATAAACTATATGAAAAAAATAATGTATATTTAATATGGGAGAAGCAAATGAAAAATTTTTTTAAAAAATATAGTATTCAAATTAAACTATTTATCCCCCTACTAATTGGATTAATAACACTTTCATCTATTCTTTATTACTTAATACCAATGATCTTAAATTACCCGGAAGGAACTTGGGGAACAACATTTCAAAGAGAAGTTGAAAATACCGATTATTTAACACAAATTATAGAAATATCAGGTTCCATATTTGCAATATTTGTAATAACGACATTTTCTCAAACTCATTTTTTAATTAGATATAAAGATTTAATAAATAATCCCAGCAATCATTCAATTGATGAATTAAACAAGCTTAAAAATAAACTATTTACTTCACCAAATAAATTATATTTACTAAATGTAATAATACCAAGTATTGCATTAACAATAATTCATGCTTATACCATACATCAGCTCGGTATTACTACCTTGAAGTTATTTATATTAGTTTTTTCTATAATTATTTTATATGTTTCAGCAACATATATATATACAAATGGTTTATTTAAAAGAATACTAATTCATTTACCTGGTGATGATTTAAAACACATTAAGAGATCCTCTATGCATAAAACTATTCTTTACAATATTGGTCCAATATTTTTTGCATCATTATTATTTATTGCCCTTCTAGGATACAGTAAATTAGCTTCAGAAAAGGGAGATTCATTATTTACAACATATAAAACAGAGTTATCATTCTTTTCAAAAGATAATAATTTTACCAGTATTGATGATATGTTATCAAAGGCTAAAGACTCACTTACTTTGGACAGTGAATCTGATTATATATTTATACAAACAGATAGTAACTCTTTCATGGATATTAACAAAAAGAAATTAAATATGTCCAATTTCTTTGTTAAATACTTGAATGAAATGTCTGACAAGAATGACGGAAGAGTCTATGAATACTATGGAGTAGATTGCCAGGCTGCAACAGAGAAAATATATATAAACAATACAGGATACACTATTGGAATATATTATTATATTCTATATCCATCGGTGTTAGCGTATTTCGCTATTGTGATTCTAATATTATTAGTAATCAATTATATTACCCTTTCACTTTTCTCAAGATCCATCTCAAATGACATAACTATTATATCTGATAGATTTAATCAAATATCTAATTCTAAGAGCATAGATAAAAACAATACTTTGAGTTTAACATCGAATACTGAAATTGGTGATTTAATTATTTCATATAATAGAATTCAAGATTTAACAGCGTTAAATATAAAGCAAATTGAACAAACAAAAGACACTTTAATGGAGCAAGAGCGTTTAGCTTCATTAGGACAAATGATTGGTGGCATCTCACATAATCTTAAAACACCAATATTTTCAATTGCAGGTGGTATAGAAGGTTTAAATGATTTAATTAATGAATTTGATAATTCAATAGATAATGATATGGTTACAAATGAGGATATGCATGAAATTGCAAAAGATATGTATAGTTGGACATCTAAAATCAAAGATTATACTTCATATATGTCCGATATCATTACCGCCGTAAAAGGCCAAGCCGTAAACTTTTCAAATGATTCAATTGATTATTTTACCACAACTCAATTATTCAAATATGTAGATTTATTAATGAAACATGAATTAAAAAATTCATTAACAGAACTAGTTATAGAAAATAATGTCGATGATAATATATATATTCAAGGAAATATTAATGGATTAGTTCAAGTTATTAATAATATAATTTCTAACGCAATTCAATCATATGATGAACAGCCTAACAAATCAATTATACTTGCAGCTAAGCTAAAGAATAATAAACTACTAATATCTATTCAAGATTTTGGTTCAGGGATGAGTAAAGAAATTCAAGATAAATTATTCAAAGAAATGATTACAACTAAGGGAAAAAATGGAACTGGATTAGGCTTATTTATGTCATATTCAAATATCAAAGCTCACTACAACGGAAATATGTACTTTGAATCAGAATTAGGAAAAGGTACTACTTTTTACATAGAATTACCTATTGAAAATAAAAATAAAATATAATACAATTAAGCTGATAGAATGAAATCTATCAGCTTTTTTCTTTGTTTTATACGTTTTTGGAAGGAAATAAAAAGGTATGAGAATTTCTAACGCAGAAAATGATAATAAATCATATAAAATCATAGCCGTTGATGATGAAGTTGGTATAATAGACTCATTATCTGTTTTTTTAAAAAAGTCTGGCTATCAATTAACAGGTGTAACTGATCCAATTAAAGCTATAGAGATGGTTAAACAGGAACATTATGATATAATGTTGCTTGACTATATTATGTCACCAATTCATGGAGATAAAGTCGTAGAAGAGATTAGAAAATTTGACTCTGAAATTTATATTATTTTATTAACTGGCCATAAGGACCTTGTTCCTCCATTAGAGACAATTAAAAAATTAGCAATTCAAAGCTATTGTGAAAAAAGTGATAAATTTGATCAACTACTTCTACTAATAGAGTCAGGAATTAAATCTGTAGACCAAATGCGTACAATTAGAGAAGTAAATGAAAAACTAAAAAAATCAAATGAACAAATAGAAAGAGCATACTTAGAAAGTATTCAAACTCTTAGATACACAGTTGAAGCTAAGGATAGATACACTAGAGGTCACTCAGACCGTGTCTCTGATTATGCCATGCTTTTGGGCGAAAGATTAAACTTATCTACTAGAGAAGTCAAAACCCTTAAGGTTGGTGGATTATTTCATGATATTGGTAAGATTGGAATTCCAGACCATATTTTATTAAAGGAAGGATCTTTATCACCTGAAGAATTTAACGAGATTAAAAAGCATCCTGAGATTGGTAAACGAATTCTAAAAAATGCTACAATTTTTAACGATATTATTCCTATTGTTTATTACCACCACGAAAAATATGATGGTAGTGGTTATCCAGAAGGATTAAAAGGTGAAGAAATTCCTTATTTGGCAAGAATTACAACCATAGTTGATACGTTTGATGCTATGACATCTAGCCGTTCATATAGAAAAGCTATTCCAATTGAAAAAGTAATTGATGAAATCAAAAAGAACGCAGGTACTCAATTTGATCCTGCAATTACTGAAGTGTTCCTTAATATTTTGCGCAATGAATATGATAAAATAGAAGAAATAATAAATAAATATAAATAAGGAAAGGAATAACTATGGAAGAAAGAAATCTTATAAGAAAGCAAGCTTTTGACGTATTTTTTATACGATTCCCAGTTGTTATTATAATGATGTTAATTTGTTTTGCACTTACATTAACTATTAACTTTATCACTAAAACAATAGCTTCATCATTATCTAACCAATATATTAATACCTTTATATCAATAATACAAACACTACTTACATTACAATTGATGTATGGTTATAATAAAACATTAATAAGAATAAACTCTAATGAAGAAGTTCGTGATTTATTTCGCTTTATTAAAGATGCAAAATCTCGTATAAAAGCACCTATATTATGTATAGTTTTAATTGCATTAGTTGCGTCACTATATATGATAGTTACGCTTTTTATTGGTTCACTTTCGATTTCATTAGTATCTACCATGGACAATAACCCTACATTTATTCATACACTTTCAATATTTACAGCATTTGTTTCAATATTTATTACTATTTATAAAATCATCCCATATGAGTTTGCATTTATAATTTTAGCAAAAGATGAAGAGAAAAAAATTTCAGCAATACAAGCTTTAAAAGATAGTAAAAACATACTAAAAAATCATGTATTTGATTATATACTATTATTATTACCTATTCTTTTAGTATTTTTGCTTGTAGTTACGATATTTGGAGCAATAAATGTATACGTATATGAAATATTTTCTAATCCTTTAATATACTATGCAATGCCCGCATTATTACTAATTATATTGACTCCAATAGTAAGATTGATTGAAATAAATTATTATGATTATTTAATATCAGAAAATAATAAATAAAAAATAAGCAGTTTTGCATCTAAATGCATAACTGCTTTTATTTTTATAATTTCATACTTAAGCTAACTTTTTGTTTTACATCATCAATATTTATAACTTTAACTTTAACAACATCTCCAACTGAAACAACTTCTGATGGATTCTTAACAAATTTTTCTGATAATTCGGAAATATGTACTAATCCATCATGTTTAACTCCAACATCTACAAAGCATCCAAAATCTACAACATTACGAACAGTTCCTGTTAGTTCCATTCCTACTCTTAAGTCTTCGAATTTTAATACATCGCTTCTTAATATAGGTTTTGGCAAGTCTTCACGTGGGTCTCTTCCAGGTTTTGATAATTCTTCAATAATATCTTTTAATGTTAATTCCCCTACATTCATCTTTTGAGCTTGTTCTTTAACATTAATTGATGATAAATCTTTTTTAATAGAAGCTAATTGTTCTTTGTTAGTTAAGTTTTCCACAGAATATCCCAAATCTGTTAATAACTTTTCAGCAACTTCATAGCTTTCTGGGTGAACTGCAGTAATTTCTATTGGATTTTTTCCATTTAGAACTCTTATAAATCCTGCACATTGTTTAAAAGCTGCAGGCCCTAACTTAGGTACCTTTAATAAGTCTTTTCTTTGTTTGATTTCACCATTTTCATCGCGATATTTAACAATATTTTTTGCAATTGTTCCATTAATACCAGCCACATATGAAAGTAATGACGGTGTTGCAGTATTAATATCTACACCTACTGAGTTAACCGCATCTTCTACAACATTTGTCAAACTTTCACTTAATCTTTTTTGATTAACATCATGTTGATATTGTCCAACACCAATTGATTTTGGATCAATTTTAACTAACTCAGACAAAGGATCTTGTAATCTTCTTGCAATTGATATTGCTCCTCTTAATGAAACATTAATATCTGGATATTCTTCTGTTGCTAATTTTGATGCTGAATAAACAGATGCACCAGCCTCACTCACTATTGCATAATATACAGCCCTATCAATTTCTGAAATCATATTTGCAACAAAAGCTTCAGATTCACGAGATGCAGTACCATTTCCAATTGAGATCATATCTACATTATACTTTTCGATTAGTGCTTTTAGCTCTTTTTTAGCCTCTTCTATTTTATTTTGTGGTTCTGTTGGATATACCGTTGTTGTAGCTAATAGCTTTCCTGTACTATCAATAACAGCAATTTTACAACCTGTTCTATATGCAGGGTCAAATCCCATAACTGTCATGCCTTTGATTGGTGGTTGTAATAATAATTGCTTAGCATTTTTTCCAAATACTTTAATTGCTTGCTCTTCCGAACGTTCTGTTAAATCTGATCTAATTTCTCTTTCTATAGATGGTTCAATTAGTCTTTGCCAACTATCAACTATAGTTTTATCTAGCAATTCGTTATAACTGCCTTTAAAATCTAATATTATCTTTTTACGTAAATGATTTAATATTTTATCTTCAGGCTTATTTACTTTAACCTTAAGAAATTCTTCCTTTTCTCCCCTATTTATTGCTAAAATTCTATGGCTTGGAATATGAAGAATTGGTTCACTATATTCATAATACATCTCATATGGAGATTTTTTATCACTATCTACTGCTGTTGTTGCAATCACAGCTTCTCTAAAGCAAAATGATTTAATTTTCTTTCTATAGTCTGCATTATCAGAAATATCTTCGGCGATAATATCAAGTGCTCCTTCTATTGCTTCTTCTACGCTATTTACTTTATTTTCTTCACTTATATATTCTTTGGCAATTTCGTAAACATCAACACTTGTATCCTGTTTCATTATTATCTCTGCCAAAGGTTCTAATCCTTTTTCTTTTGCAATTGTAGCACGAGTTCTTTTCTTAGGTTTATATGGTCTATATAAATCTTCTAACTCACTCAAAATCATTGCATTTTCTATGCTTTCTTGTAATTCTGGGGTCAATTTTCCTTGTTCATCTATTAATCTAATTATTTCTTCTTTTCTTTTTTCTAGATTTCTTAAATAATTTAGTCTTTCATCTAAATCTCTTAATACTTCATCACTTAAGTTTCCTGTTGCTTCTTTACGATATCTTGCAATAAATGGTATTGTGTTTCCTTCATCAATCAGCTTTATTGCTGCTTCAACTTGAGTATATTTTATCTTTAATTCTTCTGCTATTTTATTGATTATCTTATCCATTTGTACTTTATACCTACCTCATTTCTTATAAATATGTTATAATCTTAAAGAATTATATATGTTATTTATTACATAGTCAAATAAAAATATGAGGTAAACAATGAAAAAAAAATCTAGTTCTCAAATTACTATGGTAATATATCTTCTAATTATAGTTTTTGTGGCTATATGCACAACAAGAAAATACTTTCCAAATGATATTTTTTTCACAATTCCATGTGGACAAAATATATTAGATAATGGTTTTTCTACTACTGAAACATTAACCTACCATACTGGATTGACTTATATTGATGTAAGATGGCTCTTTGACGTTATCATGACAATAATTCATAATTCATTTGGTTTAGATGGTATATATATTTCTACAATTGCCTTTTCTATATTATTATTTGAATCAATTTTTGTTTTACTTAATAAGCTATATAAAAAATCAAATATTTCATTTATAATAACACTTATTTCAACGATCTTTTTACATGATTATATTGTTCCAAGGGCACAAATTTTATCAGCACTAATCTTTGTTTGGGAGTACTATTCTATAATTCAATTGCTAAGAACTAATAAAAAAAGATACTATCTATTAATTATATTATTGGCGATTGCAATAGTTAACATACATGCAACTTTATATCCTATCTTTTTACTATTGTTTTTACCTTATATTGCAGAATTCATCATTAGTAAGCTTAATCTATCAAAGAAGTTTAAAAAAATAACTTTTGAAAATAGTAAATACTATAAAAACTTAATTATTCTCTTCTTTATAGTTTTACTAATGGGATTTATTTCTCCATATCCAGGAGCTGCTTACATTGTATTATTTAAAACAATGGCTGGAAAGACTAACAAATCTATTAACGAAATGAAATTATTATTTGGAACAACATTTCTATATATGTGGTTCTCATATATACTTATTTTCTCAGTTTTGGGTGCCTTTAAAACACATATTAAAGCTAGTAATTTATTCTTGATAACAGGGTTATCTATCATGGCAATCTATGCAAACAGAGGAACGTTAATTTTCATAATAATATCAAACTTTCCATTATGTGAAATATTGGTATCTTGCTATAATAGCCGATATTATTTCATATTTAAAGAAAGAATACCAAAATTAGATTTTATATTAATATTTATTTATTCTTTAATATGCTTATCGATATCAGTTAAATCATTAATATATTTATATGAAAGTATATTTATGTATGAATATATTTCCGATACATATGAACCTATCTATGCAACAGAATACTTACTAAATGAAATTAATTTAGATGATTATGTTCTATACAATGGATTCAATTATGGAAGTTATTTAGAATATAAAGGAATCAAGGCTTTTATGGATTCACGTGCTGAAGTATTTGAAAAGCCATATAATGACGTGGAAATAATGTATGACAATATCAAAATGGAATCTTCTAAGAATTATGATGAACTTAAGCCATACATAGATAAATACAATTTTAATTTGTTTTTAGTATGTAAGGAATTTAAAATATATAACGTATTACTTGATAATCCGGAACATTTTGAATTATTATACTTAGATGATAATTTTGCTATATTAAAACTAGTTGAAGAATAAAAAATAGGGACCATAACTAAAGTGAACCCAAATTGTTAGACAAAAAAGTTTAACAAGGAGGGTTCATTTTTATGAGTAAATATTCAAGTGAATTTAAATTAGAAGTAGTAACATATTATTTAGAAGAAAAAGTAGGAATAAAAA
>Ga0247611_10007549_pt1 | contig 13614 bp, 5 predicted proteins | sample 177DNAGHGhighgp2_FD_192422 | JGI IMG/M metagenome (GOLD analysis project Ga0247611, IMG submission 192422) | Sheep rumen microbial communities from Palmerston North, Manawatu-Wanganui, New Zealand - 1770 DNA GHGhigh gp2 | ecosystem: Host-associated > Mammals > Digestive system > Stomach > Rumen ... | reverse complement strand
CCTTTACCTTGGCTGCCAACACTGTAGCAGACATGACCGACAACTTCCTTGCAGATCCCATCACGCTGACCTTCACCACCATGGAGCGTCCCGCTATCCAGAAGGGTAACTACGATGCCGTCGTTGAGAACGTTGACCAGCTGCTGGCTGCTCTCAAAGATGCAGAAAACCGTTCTGACAAGAACATACGCTTCCGTATCTTCTTGAAGAATGGAGAATATGTTATTCCCGTTAAGGAGAACACAATGGTTGCCAAGGCCGAAGGCTACGAGGTACCAGAGTGTATCACTTTCATCAATAGCAGCAATATCTCATTCGTCGGCGAGAGCCGCGATGGTGTCATCATCACAAATGGCATCGACAAGACTGCAACCTTCGCCGGCACATACGGTACTACCAGCAAGTATGACGGTATTGGTAATAGCGATGTCTTCCAGATTGGTAGCCGCGTCAGCGGTCTCTATTGGCAGGATTTGACCGTCGAGAGCGGTATGGACGATGCTACGGGCCGTGACCTGGCTATTCATGACAAGGGTACCAAGAACATCTACAAGAACGTTGGTCTGCGCGGTTATCAGGACACCTGGACCAGCAACAACGACAATGGTCTCTACTACTTCGAGGGCGGTTATGTCCGCGGACGTACCGACTACATGTGTGGTAAGGGTGACATCTTCTGGAACAGTGTAGAACTGCGTCAGATTGCCGGTGGTTATGCTGCCGTGCCTTCTAAGCCAGCCCAGATCGGTTGGGTCTATAAGGACTGCGTCATCAATGGTGAAGGCTCTGGCGTTGACGGCAAGTATACGCTTGGACGTCCTTGGGGTTCTGGCACACCTGTTGCCGTATTCATCGACACCAAGATGAACGTTGTTCCTTCAGCTATCGGCTGGAATGAGATGAGCGGCGGCTGGCCTGCACGCTTCGCAGAGTACAACTCTACGACATCTACCGGTTCGGTCATCGACCTGAGTGGTCGTAAGAAGACCTTCGGCGATGGTCATGAGAACAATCCTGTGCTCACCGCAGCCGAGGCTCTCGAATACAGCGACATGCACGCTATGTATGGCGAATGGGATCCCACGCTATACACTGAGCAGGCCCCCATCCCAACGAATGTGAAGCAGGACGGCAACGACCTCGTATGGGACAACAGCAATTACGCTCTGCTCTGGGCTGTATGCAAGGACGGACAGATTATCGGATTCACCAACGAGGCAACATTCGCACTCTCTGAAGACGGTATCTACAGTGTTCGTGCTGCCAACGAGATGGGTGGTTTGAGCGAACAGAGTGCTAGAGTGGAAGCTGTCGGTGTTACCACTGGTATCGTAGAGACCGTGAACCCACTGAACACAGTTCCTGAGCGCATCTACAACCTCAACGGTGTACGAGTTGACAAGGCAAGCAAGGGTCTATACATCATCAACGGCAAGAAGGTCGTAATGAAGTAAACAGACTTATTTTGATATTAAAGACCCCTTTCGCAAAGAGCGGAGGGGGTTTTTGTTTAATTTTACTCCTTTTATAATAAAGATTACACCTTCTTAGTAAGGAATATCTTTATTTTTGCACCCTAAAAACATCATTTCCTTTTATTGTAAAAGGTTTAAGAAGATGGTGATCATTGAGTTAACATATATTAAAACTGCAATAAAATAATTGCAGTAAAAATATAATAATTGTATATTTGCACGAATATTTACTAACTACGCTCCAATGACTATGCAGCATTCGCTGCAAAATACTAAAACAGAGGCTCTCCCTCAAAGAAACTAATGACTAAAATTAACGATATGAGAAAACTAAAAACGACAGCGAAAGCAATAGGTACGCTATTGTTTTCGGCTTTGCTGTTGCCGTCATGTTCTGACAAGATGGAAGACTACTACGAGACCCCTGGTTGGATCCAGGGTTCCATCTATGAGAAGTTGCAGGACGAAGGACAGTACAGCCAGTTCCTCAGAGGTGTAGAACGCGCTGGCTTCACACCCATGCTCAACGGCAAGGCCATCCTCACGGTAATGGCTCCCAACGACGAGGCTATGCGCACTTATCTACAGGCCAACTACAACGTATCAACCATTGACGAGGTGCCTGAAGCCGAGGTAAAGAAGCTCATTGGTTTCCACCTACTCTACTATGCCTATGATAAAGACAAGCTTATGAATTTCCGACCGTCGGAAGGCGACGGAGCATCCGACGAGCAGAAGACGACTAAGGCCGGACTCTACTACAAGTTCCGTACCCGCAGTCAGGATCCCGTAGAGTTTGAAGCTGACTCGGCATACGTCTATCATCCCGACCGCTTCATTCCCATTTTCTCAAACCTGATGTTCCGCACCAAAGGCATCGAAGCTTCCGGAAACTACAGTTACTTTTTCCCTGAGACAGGATGGACAGGTGACAACTCGTTCCAGGTGGCAAACGCCAACGTACTGAACGCTGACGACAAGAACAATACAGCCAAAAACGGATACATCTACAAGGTTGACCGCGTACTCCGCCCTATGGAGACTATCTACAAGGAGTTGAAGAACGCTGGTAAGTACACCCGTTTCGTCAGTTTCTACGACCAATACAAGAACTACCAGAAGTCAACCGACTTGACCCGCGACTTCGCATCGACCGACGAGCAGAAGGCAAAGGGTCTTTACACAATAACTTTCGGTGATCTACCCGCCATTGCCGACGAATGGCCCACAAGCGACTATAAAGCTATGACCATCCTGTCACACCGCACCTACAGCATCTTCGCACCTACCGACGATGCTATCGCCAACTTCTTCAACGACTATTGGAAAGTGGGCGGTTACGACAACATTGATGAAGTGCCATCCACACAAATGCAGAACCTGCTGTTACACAGCATCTTCCAAGAGAAGGATGCAAGCAAGGATCAAAGCATGATTTTCCCGGAAGAGATTGAGAGCGGAAAAATTCAGGACAATGGCGGCAATACCATCAAGTTTAATACAGGAGAAGTGCCTCAGGCAGACCGCATCGTCTGCTCGAACGGTGTGCTCTATGGATGTTCCGTTCTCACTCCGCCGATGATGTTCAACTCCGTTACCGGCCCTGCTTACCAATACAAGAAATTCAGCACTTTTGGTGCTATGCTTTCACCGAAGTCATTGGTAACAAACGGTTCGAACCTCGACGATTTCTACAGCAAGGAAGCCGTCAGCTACATTATGCTCTATCCTGACAATGCACAATTCGAAAACAGCGAGATGAACATAACAGTGTCGAGTACGACCCCTGCGAACATCATGAAAAAAGAAGCCGCAGACCTGGAAGCCGTTTCTATGGGTAGCGGCATCGTGCAGGCCTATGTCAATTCGCACGCTGTGCTCGCCACCGACGGCAATACCGTTCTACCTACCGGCAATTCAAAGCCTGTTGCCATTGCTACAATGCAGGGAACAATGCAGAGTTCGCCTATGAAAGTCTATTGGTATGTCAAGAATGGCAAAATAACCAACAGCATTCAGTTCCTTAAAGCACTAAAATACCAACAGAATACTGCTACAGAAGCAGATATCTGGGCTGATTTCCACGCCCTCGATTATCGTGGCGACGTGAACGGATGGACCAATGGTCATGCCTACAGCTATGACAATCTTCTTTTCCGTGGAGACTACAAGAGTACCAATCCAACAGACAAGTTCTTTACGCTCATCAGCAACTATAGCGACGACACAACTGCCGACTTCTATGGCTGGCAAAAGCTGTTGAGTGCTGGTGGATTCATCGCTGCTAGCAAATTATCGTTCATGGCTGAAAATTGTTTGATGTTCGTTCCAACGACACAGGCCATTGCTAATGCCATCGTAAGCAATAAGATTCCTGGTACAACAGTTGCCGACGGTACCTTGGCCAGCGATGCAGACTTCTTCTCGAAGATTACCGTCACCGACAAAAATGCCCTTCAAGCATATCTCTATCGCTACTTCGTTCCTCTGAGCACTGCTGTCATCACCAACTATCCCTATCTGGGATGGGGCGAGACAACAGAAACGCTTGATGAAGGCGGTCTGATTACTATGCAAATGCTTGACAATTCAGAGCCTCCCGTAGTTACCAAGAGTTATGTACTGAACATCTTCGATGACGGTGCTAAGCTCAGTGTCCAAACCAAGGACTTGCAAACCGGCGAGACAAGCAACAAGGTAAACGTTGTCTCAACCTACGAGTTCCTGCCTTTCGTCTTTGACGATGGTGTGGTTCATTTCATTGAGGATGTCCTTTAAGAAACCTTTGCCACGAATTAAGAATATAACAATCATATGAAGCATAAAATATTATTCAGCTTGCTGTTCTGTCTATGTGCTATCAGCACCTACGGACAGGGAACTGTGACGGGTACAGTCACCGAGATGCTGGGCAATATGAAAGAACCCTGTATCGGTGTGAACGTAACGTTCCAAAACAGCCAGAACCGTATCGTCAGCGGTACTGTGACCGACTTCAACGGTAATTACACGCTAAAAGTTCCCGCAGGCGAAAAGAATCTGAACCTGGTGTTTTCTTATATTGGTATGCGCACGCAAACCTTTAAGTATACTGGACAGAAGACGCTCAACGTCACCATGGACAGCAACACCCAGATGATCAAGGAGGTTACAGTCAAGGGTAAAAAGGGTGGCTCACGCAACGACATGGGTATTACCGAGCGCCAGCAGGCTTTCGCCACACAAAAGATTGACATGAGCGAAATCATGGCAGTCTCACCTGTCACCTCTATCGAGGAAGCCCTACAGGGACAGCTTGGAGGTGTAGATATCATAGCTGCTGGCGACCCTGGTGCAAAGAGCAGTATCCGCATCCGAGGTACGGCCACACTGAACAGCAGCGCCGACCCTCTCATCGTTATCAATGGTGTGCCATACAATACCAGTATCGACGACTCGTTCGACTTCAACACCGCTTCGCAGGAAGACTTCGCACAGATGCTCTCATTGAACCCAAATGACATCGAAAACATCGAGGTGTTGAAGGATGCCGCATCTACTGCCGTCTATGGTACGGCTGGTGCCAACGGTGTTCTCCTTATCACCACAAAGAAGGGTGCAATGGGTAAAACCAACTTCACTTTCTCAACCAAGAACTCTGTGAAGATTGAGCCGAAGTCGATGCCTATGTTGAGTGGCAACGAATATGTGGCCTATATGCAGGACGCTCTATGGAATACTGCCAACGCACAGGGTGTGAACAACAACGGTTACCTGCAGGACCTGTTCAACCGTTATGAAATAGGCTACCAGCAAGACTGGCGCTATTTCGACGAGTACAACCAAAACACCGACTGGCTCGACTATCTGACCAAGAATGCCTTTACTACCGACAACTCGTTCTCAATGTCGGGTGGTGGCGAGCGTGCCAACTATCGTGTGTCGCTCTCTTACCTCAGTGAGGATGGTACTACAAAAGGTACTGGCTTGGGCCGTCTGACCACTTCGGTCGATATCGGCTACAAGTTCTCTGAAAAATTGCGCGTGAATGCTGAATATACCTACTCTGACACGAAGAAGAAAGCGCCTTGGACAGACCAGTCACGTGCTGAAGCTATGCGCAAGATGCCGAACAAGAGTCCCTACTACATCGACGATGCCACTGGTGACATGACCGACATCTACTTCACGCGTCAGAACAGTGAGGAATTTCAAGGAGCCTTCAGCGGAAGTACCGATGGTAAGAAAGCCCGCAACTTCCACCCTGTCATCATGGTGAACGACAGTTATCGCAACATCAGCACTAAAGAGCAGAAGATGACCGTTCGTGCCAATTACTACGCAACCCCTTGGCTCCGCTATACAGGCTACATTTCAATGAAATATAACACGGTAAAGACCGAGTCGTTTGTTCCGCAGTCGGCAACCGGTGTGACAACGAACAGCGTCTATGCTAACCTCTCTGGCGATAGCTACTCGAATAATTTCTCTCTCCAGACCGAGAACAAGCTGATGTTCAACAAGGACTGGAATGACAAGATGCATCAAGTCGTTGTTACCGGTTTATGGCGTACGGCCCAGAGCCGTTCCTCTTCCTATGCTGCCATGCGCTACAATGTTGCTTCTGCAGCTATTGCTGACCCAGGCTCAGGTGGTGGTGTACTGACTGGGCAGGGTTCAGGTACCAGCGAAGTAACTACACTCTCGGGAATCGGCTCAGCTGTCTATACCCTACTTGACCGCTATACCATCAACGGTACCGTCAACTACGAAGGAAAATCTTCGCTTGGCAAGGACAACCGCTGGGGTTTGTTCCCCTCAGCAGGTGCAAGCTGGCAGTTAGCCGACGAATCGTTCATGAAATGGGCTAAGCCTGTTATCACAGAATGGAAGATTCGCGCCAGCTATGGTATGAGTGGTAACGCTCCAAGCGGCACATCTCCCTACGTCGGCACGTATGCATCCATCGGCAACTACATGGATGCCAATGCCATTTCCTCACGCACAATGCAACTCAACAATCTGAAGTGGGAGACTTCGACTGAGTTCGATATCGGTACCGACATCAACCTCTTCGATGGCAAGCTGACTGCAACATTCGACTGGTACAAGAAGAAGACCAAGGACCTTATCCAGAAGAACGTATCCGTACCCGAATATATTGGTTATCCAGGTACGACAATTGCCTACTGGAACTCAGGTCGTCTGAAGAACGAGGGATGGGAGTTCCGCATCGACTATGAAGTACTGAAAACGAAAGACTGGCAGCTCAAGGTCAACTGGAACATCAACCGTAATATCAACACCATCGAGGAGTTGCCAAGCAACGTAAGCAGTGGTGATGAGAACTTCACACCAGCAAACGGCAGTTACGCTACAAAGATTATGTCTGGCACATCTGTCGGATCGTTCTTCGGATTCCGTTCGCTCGGTGTCTACAGGAACCTCGAAGATACTTATGCTAAGGATGCAGAAGGAAATGTGATGTATGACCTCGAAGGAAAACCCATTGTGATGACAAACATGGACACTCGTTGCTATCCTGGTGATGCCAAATATGAGGATGTTAACCATGATGGCCGCATCGACAAGAATGATATCGTCTACATCGGCAACTACAACCCAGTTGTCTCGGGTGGTGGCGGTTTCAACCTGAAGTACAAGGGTTGGGGCCTCACTGTATTCCTGCACTATCGTTTAGGCCAAAAGATTGTCAACCAGGCTCGCATGAATGCCGAGGCCATGTACAATCGTGACAACCAGTCGACAGCAGTGCTCCGTCGCTGGCGCACTGAGGCCGATGTCGATACTGATATTCCTCGTGCACTCTATGGTTACGGACTGAACTACATGGGTAGCGACCGCTTCGTTGAAGACTGCTCGTTCATCCGTCTGAAGACTCTCTCACTGAACTACAACTTCCCCAAGGCTTTCTGCAAGAAGTTAGGCGTCAACACTCTGAGCATGTTCCTCACAGGCTACGATCTCTTCACCATTACCGACTACACCGGTCAGGATCCTGAGGTCAACATGCCAAGCAAGGTTACTGACCTTGCTGTCGACAACTCACAGACCCCACGTTCGCGCCGCTATTCTATGGGTATCACAGTTAATTTCTAACCATCAGCCATTCAACAATAAACATTGGACATTACAGTTTTGAAGATATGAAGACAAAATTCTTTAATAAAATAGCGGTCATTGGATGTTGCTTGCTGGCTATGGGTATAACCAGCTGTAACGACTATCTGGAAATCTATCCTGAAAACGTCCAGCCAACCGATAAATATTGGAGTTCGAAAGAAGAAGTCGACGCCACCCTTTCCTCAGGCTATTACTATCTGCGTGAGGCAGTCGAAAGTCACCTCATCCCTTGGGGCGAGTTGCGCGCAGGATGCGTGACCAGCCGCGGTAAGAGCGTGCTGCAGAACTTCGAAATGAAACCTACGGAAAAAATCCTGTCGAAATGGGCTTCAATGTACAAGATTATTAATTCGGCTAACCTTGTGCTGAAGAATGCGGGTAAGGCTCTCGACAATGACGACACCTACACTGAGAGTCTGATGAACTCCCACCATTGCGAAGCCCTGTGGCTGCGTTCGCTAGCCTATTTCTACATAGTGCGCAACTGGCGTGACGCACCGCTCATCACCGAGCCATTCGAGACCGACGAGTTGACGTTCAACGTAGCAAAGTCGAGCGAGGCAGAGATTATCGCCCAGATCAAGGCCGACCTAAACCGCGCCATCACATTGGATGCTGCTAAAGAAAAGTTCAACACCACCTGGGAAACCAAGGGACGTGCCACGAAATGGGCTATTCTTGCTTTGATGACCGACGTATGTCTATGGAATCACGACTACGACGAAGCAATCCAGTATGCCGACCAGATTCTGAACAGCACTTCTGTTTCAGCTCCCCGCTTCCTGACATCGAACAGCCGCACCAATTGGTTTTCGATGTTCAACCCTGGCAACTCTAACGAAAGTATCTTCGAGGTTCAGTGGGCTTACGAGAAGCTAAGCAGTGGTAGTCCGCAGACGAACACGCTTACCACATCATTCGATCCTGCAAAGACGGGCTATAAATACCTGTATTCAGCTGCTATGCTTGATGAGTTCAAGAACGAAATTCGCGACCTACGCACAAAGTTCGGTACCACCATCACTACCGACAACTACACGCGTTCAATGTATGCTGGCATCCAAACCAACGATGCCAATGTCGATAACTTCGAGAATGCTACAGCTGGCTATGTATGGAAATACTATGGCGGTACAAGTTTCAACACCCAACGTTCTGGCGTACAAGATGACGATTGCAACTTCATCATCTACCGCGTCACCGATATTATGTTACTGAAGGCCGAGGCTCTCGTCATGCGTAGCATGGGAGCTAATGCCAGCGACAATCAGGCAGCCATTGATATCATTAATAAGATACGTGCCCGCGCAAATCTTGATGCCACGACAACTGTGACGGCATCGTCGAGCGTCAGCGACTTGCTAGTGAAAGGCGTACTTCATGAACGCCTCATCGAACTTGCCGGTGAAGCCAAGGCATGGTATGACATGTTGCGCATCGGCCGTTATACCGATCCCAATGGACAGATAGACTTCAAGACACTGTTCATCAACACCGTCACGACTTACAACAAGGCATCGAGCGTACGTTCCGTGCTCAGCAACGTGAACGCTTGGTATCTGCCCATCAACAGTTCTGAAATCAGCACCAATGAGAAACTGGAGCAGAATCCGTACTATATGTAATGCGTAAAACTCTAAAAATATTGACATCATGAAAACGATAGACAATATAAAAATGAAGAAAGGAATGAGCCTGTCGATGAAGTTACTGTTCGCTGCATTCTTAATTCTTCACTCTTCATTCTTCATTTCCTGCACCGATCCTAACGAGGATAGTCTGTTTGTCACGCCTACAACAGAAGAAGCCAAGATGTCGGCCATCGACATTCTGGAGCGCGATGCCAACGAATATTCGTTGTGGCTACAGCTCCTCAAACACGCGAACTACTACAATGCGCTGAAAGACGGTTCGGCAAAGGCAACGGTTTTCTGTCCCACCAACGCTGCCATTGAGAAATTCCTCAAGCAGCAGGGGGTCTCGACTGTCGCCGAACTAGACTCTTCCTATGCCAAGCAGGTTGTACGCGTGCATATAATTAATAAGGTGACCAACCTGACAGATTCATTGCTCATCGGCTATGCTAAAGCAGGTCAGTCTAACGTAGAGCGCGGCTACACGATTCCTAATGTGACACTATTCGGAACTAACCTCAGCGTACGCTACGGCTACATCAAGACCGACGTTGACGATGCCGACCGAAACGACAATATTGTCTATGTCGAGGACTCCATCTATTTCAACAACCAGGCGCGTCTTGAGAAGTTCACCACCATCACCTGTTCGAACGCCGTACTGTTCTCCATGGGTGATGTCATTCTTCCGATGACAGAAACCATTATGGACAAGCTCGATGCCGACAAGGACACCTACTCTATCTTCGCTGCTGCTGTTCGAGAGTGCGGCTACGACAGCATTGCCAACAAGACATCGACGACCACCTACAATCTTACCGGCTCGGTAGTTACCAATCACTACTACACCTGCATGGCCGTTCCCAACAGCGTCTACCAGGCAGCTGGCATCAACGACGTGGCTGGACTGAAGAACTATTTGAGCAGTCACGCTTCAGGAGCCGATGCCGATTTGAGCAACTACATCAAGTACCACTTCCTGCCACGTTCTTACACGAAGGACGAGCTATTCTCCTATGAGAGCGACGATCCTGAGGCAGAGGGTGAGACGCTCATCTTCGACACGCAGTTCTCGGGTCAAGCCTTCATTGTGAACAAGAGCAGTGGTAAAGACATTATCAACAAGGGATTCTCCATCCTGCGAAGCAACATTCAGGCTCGTAACGGCTACATTCACCGTGTAGACAACGTAATGCTAGTTTATCATCCTTCTCCTGTCAGAATCAAATGGGATTTCCTGAACAGTGCCGACATTATCTCATATGTCAACCGTTACGGAGCACTGAAGAATCTTGGAGATTTGTTCTTTACCCCTATCAATGACAACGACTACGACGTAGATTTGTCATCAGTGAATGCTGACAAATACACTGATAGCGATGGCAATATCATTCCATTCGGTACCATCAGTTCATTCACATACGAACTTGCAGAGACGAAGACCGCTAGTACCGCTGCCCGCAGAATAGGCTACCACAAAGAGAAAATTAAAGGTAATGGACCTCAATATGGCCTTTACATGAATAACAACATGGTTCTTAACCTAGGCTTCGGCGGCTGGATCCAATTCAAATCTCCTACAATCATTGCAGGTAAATACAAAATCGTATTGCATTATCTCAAAACCTCAAGTCACAACTCGTACCTCAGCTCAGGCACACTGGTACGATTTGATCTGGACTCCGACTACACTATGTCATATCTCTACAAAGGATTAAAGAAACTGAAGGATGAGGTAACTGACAAGACTCTATTCAACAACTACACTTTCGAAGGCTCGGGCAACCATACCTTCAAGATTACGCTCATGGATCCTGATGCAAAGAACAAGAGTCCGCATTTCGTAGCCATCGACTACTTAGAGTTCGTTCCTGTCGAATAAAAGCTTGTTCCATACTATCCACCAATACTGATTCTTACGATTATGAATAGCATATCTTTCAAGAATATAGGAAATATATTAAGCATTTTGGTTCCCCTCACTATTGGAGGAACTGGAGGTGCATTGCTCTCCTCGTGCTCAGACTGGAGCGACCATTACGATGAAGCCTCTGTATCTACAACGTCTGTCGATGTCGTAGGCAGCGACATTGCCACCTATGTACGCTCTGCTGGCGACCTGAGCCAGATTTCATCACTATTCGCCGAGGCTGGCATTTTCGATGCAACGACAGCCGACAAGCAGTTCACATTTATCGTATGCGACAACGAAACTTTTGCTCAGGGTAGTAGCACCATTACCGATAAGGCTCTGTTTGCCAAATACTGTGTCTCCGATGTGGTTGTCACGCCAAGCGAACTTAAGGAAGGCTTTGGCATTAACAATCGTGCAGGCAAGACCGTATGGATCTATGGTTCTGGCGACAATCTGAAAGTCGATGAATACGCCATAAAAAAAACTGTTAAGACGGCCAACGGCTATGTGTATTATATCGATGGTGTACTGCCCGTCCGCCAGTCGGCCTACGAGTACCTGAAGACACTCGGAAGCGAATACAGTCATTTCCGTGCACTGGTAGAAAAGTACGAAAGCCGTGTCTTCGACCGCGAGCACAGTACTGAAGTAAGCGTTAACAATGCCGGACAGGTAGTCTACGACTCTGTCTGGGTGATGCGTCATTCTCTCCTCGACCGCTATACCTCAACAGGTGTTGATTTATGGAACATGCGCGGCGAACAGTACACCACCACGATGTTCATACCCGACAACCAGCAACTCGACAAAGCCATCAATGATGCTCTCGACAGCATTCCCCTCTGGCTAAACCGCAAGGCTACCAAGGCCGACCGCAAGAAGTTTGAGGAGTGGGTGGTACGTGCCTGCTTTAGCGACCAGCGCCTTGATCCAGAGAAGGTAAAGGTTGGAGCTGCCGATGTCACTGGTGTAGGCGGCTACACGATGCACTTCGATTCGCTCACCGATGTCACCTCTTACAAGGAGGCTACTAAGACCCTCTGGCGTCCCAGCGTGCAGACAGTTAATGCCGACAACCGCATCAAGCTCAGTAACGGCTATGCCTACTATACCACAAGTTTCAAGATTCCTAACCACATTGTTATCCATCGCTTGAAGACTCGTCTCTATCAAGTATGGGATGCTTTGGATGCTACTAAGCAGAACGAATACTTCACGTGGACAAACCTCGGTCTTCAGGCTACAAGCATCTCTACGCTCAGCACCAATGATGCCCTCTACAAGTACGGCTGGCCTATCATTGAGTACAACCTACTCTCGGCCTGTCCCACCGACCAGGCCATCGACGATTCGCTGACCGTGGCTGCAGAGTACAGCGGACTTATCTATGACGAGGCCAGCGGTCAGGCAATGCCCGTCACGCTGCCTGCCGGTGAGTATTATCTGCGTATGGGCTTTGAACGTTCCACCACCTACAGCATCCGTATCTATTTCAACGATAATCTGGTATGGACTGGACGTGCCGACGTGATGAATGCCGACCGTTATGCCTCCGACATTCCAGATTATGGAACAATGGCTACCGGATATCCTGAGAAATTCAACAACGACTCGACCGAGTTCATCGTATACGATCCGCAGGAATGGATGGAGTATGATCAGAATGCCAGTGCCTACGACACCGATGGCTATACCGTAGGCATAGTCAATCTGAAGAAGAGCGGCAACTTCCGCATCCGCGTAGAGTCCGACGATATGGCCTACCGCACGGTGGCTCGCTCCGCAACGGCCGGCGACGGCACCAACAAGTTCCAAATGTTCATGTACCACTGGTGCTTGCGCCCAACCTCTAACAACTACTAATGCCCACCATAATGAAGACAAACGTTATGAACAGAATCTATATAACGCTGGCAGCAGGCCTTATCACCTTAGCTGCATCAGCCCAGGAAACTATCATTAAGTCGCAGGTGAAGGCCATTGGCGGCCAGCCTGTCAGCGGAGCCATTGTCACCGTGGTTGGCGAGAAGAACTCCGTACTGACAGACGACCAAGGAGCTTTCGAACTTAAAACAGGCGACACCGATGCCCTCGTAAGTATTCATGCCGATGGCTACTACGACCGCACCGTCACATTGAAACTGCTTAAGAGCAAGAGTGACAACACCGATTTTGAGATTACGCTCACTCCGCAAAGTGCTGCCCTATATGCTGACAAGACACTCACCGCCTACGGCGAACAGTCACGCAACGAGCGTTCTACCACCATCAGCAGCATCGAGAACAAAGACTTCTCGCAAAAGTTTTCCATTGCTGCAGCCACCCGCGATCAGCTGGCAGGTTTGCAGGTCATCGAGAAGAGTGGTATGCCTGGCGAAGGAACCTATATGAACATCCGCGGCATTCACTCCTTCGTGGCCGACAACTCGCCGCTCATTGTCATCAATGGCATTCCCTATTTCGGCAA
>Ga0247611_10007548_pt1 | contig 13615 bp, 9 predicted proteins | sample 177DNAGHGhighgp2_FD_192422 | JGI IMG/M metagenome (GOLD analysis project Ga0247611, IMG submission 192422) | Sheep rumen microbial communities from Palmerston North, Manawatu-Wanganui, New Zealand - 1770 DNA GHGhigh gp2 | ecosystem: Host-associated > Mammals > Digestive system > Stomach > Rumen ... | reverse complement strand
AATGGATAAAAACATAATGGAGTCATAAGACCATGCCTTCAGAAAACGTAATCTCAAGATTTCTAAGATACATCGCCGTTGATACGGCTTCCGATGAGACCACCGGCACTTCACCGAGCACTGCAAAACAGTTCGAACTGGCACATATCCTCATCGGCGAATTGAAAGAAATGGGCATCCCTGATGAGGATATCATCTTCGACAGTGAGCACTGCTATATCTACTGCAGGATCAGGGCCTCGGAAAGCGCGGATGAGAACATTCCTAAGATAGGCTTTATCTCACACATGGACACTTCGCCCGAAGCTCCGGGGAAATGCGTCAACCCGAAGGTCATCGAAAACTACGATGGCAACGATATCATTCTCGGCAACGGGAAGGTGTTATCCCCCGAAAGTTTCCCCGATCTGAAACTCTACACGGGTCAGACGCTCATAACAACTGACGGCTCTACCCTTTTGGGAGCTGATGACAAGGCCGGGATAGTAGAGATCATGAGCATGGCAGAATACCTGATGAAACATCCCGAAGAAATGCACGGAGAGATACGTATCGCCTTCACTCCCGACGAGGAGATCGGCGAAGGCACAAAGCACTTCGATCTAGAAAGCTTCGATGCTGACTATGCATATACAATCGATGGCGGCAGGATCGGCGAGATCTCATATGAGAACTTCAATGCGGCAGGCGCGGTGATCACGATAACGGGACGCAGCGTACACCCCGGCGACGCTTATGGGAAGATGATCAACTCGATAAGGATCGCAGAACAAATCGACTCGCAGATACCTGATTCCGAGCGTCCCGAGACGACACGTGACCACGTGGGTTTCTTCCATCTTATCGAGATAACGGGATCATGTGAGAAGACCGTCATGAGATACATAATCCGTGATCACGACTTGGAACGCTTCGAAGAGAAAAAAGCAAGACTCAAAACTATCTGCGAAAAGGTCACGGCTGACAATCCTGGTGTTGTGATCGATGCTGAGATCACCGATACGTACTACAACATGATATCGAAGATAATGCCGGACAATGCTTTCATAATCGACAGGTGTACCGAATCGATGAAAACAGTAGGCATAACGCCTTTTACAGAGCCTATCCGCGGAGGAACGGACGGGGCTTCATTATCTTTCAAAGGTCTTCCCTGCCCCAACATCTGTTCGGGAGGACACAACTATCACGGCGTTTATGAATTCGTTTGCAAAGAATCAATAGAAAAGATCACGGAACTTCTCATAGAGATCGCAACGCACAGCAGCATCAGTTAGAAAGCCCGTAAACACAATCTAAGGAAGGTAACCGTCTTATGAAGATACCGTTTAACAATGACTGGATATTTAACGATGATTTCAATGCTCTCCCTGAGGGTGCAAGCGTCCGGATCCCGCACACAGTCGCCGTCACGCCATACGATTATTTCGATGAATCCATATATCAGAAGATAAGCGGATATCAGAAGGATTTCGAACTGCCTGACGGAGCAGACGGGAAAAAGATATTCCTTGTCTTCGACGGTGTTGCACACAAGGCGACAGTCTATGTAAACGGCAAAGAAACAGTTACGCACAACTGCGGCTATACCGCTTTCGAAGCAGACATAACCGATGCGGTAAAACTGTCAGGAATGAACACGGTAAAGGTCCGTGTCGACAGCAACGAGACGCTGAACATCCCTCCTTTCGGATATGTCATCGACTACATGACTTACGGAGGCATCTACAGAGAAGTAAGGCTTGAGATTAGACCCGAAAACTACATCAGCGATGTTTTCGCCAGGGCAGGTTCAGACGGTATTCTTGATATCGACGTCACGTTCTCAAAGACGGATGTCCCCTACAGCATCTGTCTGAAAGAAAAAGCAGGCGGCAATGTGGTTTACACAGCAGAAAATGTTACTGACACTCACTTCGCAAGCGGAAAGATAGACGGCATAAGACTCTGGGACACCGATAATCCGTTCCTGTATGAACTGACGGTTTCCTCAGCAGATGATGAATATAAGACAACAATAGGATTCAGGGATTCCGAATTCAAGGCTGACGGTTACTATCTCAACGGCAGAAAGCTCAAGATCAGAGGCCTTAACAGGCATCAGTCCTACCCTTACGTCGGATATGCCATGCCTGCGTCCATGCAGAGATACGATGCGGATATCATGAAGAATGAGCTGGGACTTAACGCCGTCAGGACTTCCCACTATCCTCAGTCGCAGCACTTCATAGACAGATGTGATGAATTGGGACTTCTCGTATTTACAGAGATCCCGGGCTGGCAGCACATAGGTGATGACGAATGGAAGGCTCAGGCCGTAAAGAATGTCGAAGAGATGATCCTTCAGTACAGGAATCACCCTTCAATCGTTCTCTGGGGAGTCCGCATCAATGAATCAGTCGACGATGATGAACTCTATAAAAAGACAAATGAAACAGCACATAAACTCGACCCGTCAAGACCGACGGGAGGCGTCAGATATCTCAAGAAGAGCAGTTTCCTGGAAGACGTTTACACTTATAACGATTTCAGCCACGACGGAAAGACTCCTGGCGTCGATCCGAAGAAGAAGGTTGCGACAAACCCGGATGCGCCTTATCTCGTAAGCGAGTATAACGGTCACATGTTCCCCACCAAGCCTTTCGACTCAGAAGAACACAGGCTCGAGCATGCGCTGCGTCACGCTAACGTTCTCGATGCCGTAGCCGGTTATGATGACATCGCAGGCTCATTCGGATGGTGCTTCTTCGACTACAACACGCATCAGGACTTCGGTTCCGGAGACCGCATCTGCTATCACGGCGTGACGGACATGTTCAGGAATCCAAAACAGGCATCTTATGTCTACAGTGCGTGCGGCGATCTGAAAGAACCGTTCCTTGAGGTAAGTTCCACTTTCGACATCGGCGAGCATCCAGCAGGAAACCGCGGCAAGACCTTTATCTACACGAACTGTGACAGCGTAAAGATGTACAAGAACGATCTGTTCATCAAGGAGTATACGCACAAGGATACCGTATACAAAAACCTTAGGAATGCCCCTATCCTGATCGACGACCTCATAGGCGACCAGATGAAGGAAAACGAAGGCTTTTCTGACAGACAGAACAAGATAGTCAAGGAAGCCATGAACTATATCGGCATCTACGGCATGAATGACATCCCCGCCAAGATAAAGATGCGTCTCGTCGAGGCCATGGCCGTCTATCACATGAAGTTTGAAGATGCATATCAGCTGTTCGGTAAGTATATCGGCAACTGGGGCGGTACAACACTGAAGTTTGTTTTTGAGGGATACAAGGACGGCAAGCCCGTTAAGACCATCAGCAAGACCGCATTCAAGAGACTTCATATGGAAGTTAAGTGTTCTTCAGACAAACTTTTCGAAAAGGACACTTACGACGTGGCCGCATTAAGGATCACCGTCTGCGATGAATACGGCAATGTCCAGCCGTTCTTCAATGACAGTCTCCCCATGGAGATCGAAGGCGCAGGCGAGATAATCGGACCTGCGCGTGCGCGCATCAGCGGCGGCGCGGGCGGCACTTACATCAGGAGCTGCGGCGAGGGAAAGATAAAGTTAAAGATATCCTGTCCCGAAGGCTATGAAGGCATCTTCGAAAAAGACAGCATGGAACTTGAATTCACTTCCGCGAAGAACGGCTGATATCCGCATCAGTTGCAATTCATGATACCGCTTAGCAAACGTTACACCCTGACTCTCCATGTCTTGGGCGCGTGTTTATATACCAGTTTTCTCATAAAGTATATGAACACTGCGGTAAACACAAGCAATACGGCTGCCAGTATGGCAGAATGTGCCGGTATCCAGCATACGATGCAGAATACGATTGACAGGATTATCCATGCGATCCTGTATGCCCCGCCCTTTATATTGACCGATGTCGTGAACGGCTGGAACAGATAGTAAAGCGTAAGCCAGACAGCAGCATAGATGGCACTCATCAGGATGCAGATGACTATCGTGAGCAGATACTGGAAAGGATAATCCTGACCGCCCGTATAGAAAAGGATCAGATCGGCAAAAATACCCATGGCAACAGAGGGCGCGATATTTATCTTTATCAGCTGCTTGAGCCTGATGTCAAACAGTTTTATTATCTTATCGCGCTGTTTGAAGAAGCTGAATGTCATGAGGCTGTTGTCACAGTTTATGAACATGGCCTGCGTGCTCTTGAATGAATTATCCGCGATCGACACGGGTATCAGAAGACCCAGCAGATGGTACTGGACAAGGAACCTGAAAAACAATACGGCAGAATCTGATTCAAACGGCAGGAGCGTATCTTCATAGTGTCCGAATGTAATAAGGTTTATGAGATTGCTTCCGACCATTGCAAGGCAGTTATCACCTCCGAATCTCGTATAATAGCCGTACACGAATTCAAAGATAAGAAGTCCCATTATGACTATAAGGCAGACTGTGAATATAACCGGCTTTACTATGAGCATCCTGCCGTGCCTTTTTATAAACAGCGCATTCAGATACTCAAAGCCTTTCTTGTCGCCTTTAACAGTGCCGTTGGCCTTTATCTTCTTGAAACTCTTTGTGGAGTCAGTCTCTTTATACTTTGATACTTCAGTCCTGACGATATTGTCGCGGAGAGCTCTTCTGTGAAGATCAGAACCGAATCCTTTAAGGACAAAAAAGCCCCATACACCGAGAACAGCGAGCAACGCTGAGGCTGCCAGCAGTATGGGCAGCGGAACATAGTGTCCGTTGGCTATGAAAACCAGTACCAGGGGCATGATCATTAATACAAGAACAACAGTGATCAGATAAAATGTACCGTTGGTCTTCATAGGCTTGTGGTGTTTATTCTTCAACTTATAGACGGCCGCCTGGGCACCTGTTCCGAAGATCTTAATCAGTACTGCAAGAACAGGTATTCCAAGGCACACCGGTAAAGGCGCGCCGAATAAAGCGGCAACAAGGCCCGTGATAAGATATCCGATAAACAATTTCCCCAGCTCATAGATGAAAAGCGTGTTGTTTAGTTTTCGGGCATTCATCCTGAGCATGAATACCAGATACTCCTTCTCAGTGGTGCATTTGAAAACAGGCCTGTTGATCAGGATCCCGAATAATGCGTAAAGGATGAAAAAAGAAAGCGCAAAGCATCCGAAAAGCGTGGATTCAGTCATTCCTGCGCCTTTACCGAATTCCATATATTCTTTAGTAAGGAAAGCTGTTACCAGATATATCAGCCCGAGTCCGGCGAATTTCCCGATAAACAGTTTCAGTACTTCAAGGATCACATGGAATATCCAGTAGATAACCTTAAGGAATCTCGTTCTGTAAAGCGCATCAGGCAGTATCTTTCCAATAACAGGAGTTTTCTTCAATGCGAAAACAAGGCTGTTATATCCGATAATGCTCCTTAAGTGTATGACCTTGGTCAATGTACTCTTAAATTCGTTAAGCATCGTCCTGATCCTTCAGCGCTGCGATTATCTTTTCCTTAAAGTCGCTGTCACCCAGATTGCTCTTATCGATCGGTTCGAGCCTGCCGTTGTGAAGCAGTACGATCTCATCGCAGAGATCGACGGCAACATCCAGAAGGTGTGTGGAGAAGATGGTGATCCTTCCCTGTTTCTGGCTTCTTATGACATTCTTCATCTCTTCGGCGATAATGACGTCGAGTGAAGTAAGAGGCTCGTCAAGGAGCATTAGTCGCGGAGAAGCGATTATGTTGAGCAACATCTGCATCTTGTTCTTTGTTCCGTGCGAATAATCTTTCAGCAGTCTGTCCCTGTCGTCTTCAGGCACCATCATGTAATCAAAATACTCATCGATGGTCTTATCCGGAGTGATCTCCTCGTGGACTTCGATGAAGAACTTCAAAAACTCCCTGCCTGTCATGAACTCAGGCACGGTAGGCGTCGATACAAGATAACCGATATCCTCAGGCAATACGGGGATCTGCTTTTGCGGATCGTTACCGTCCCTGAAATAGAATGAACCCGAGTTGATATCGATATCGCTGTTTATGCAGTTGAAGAAAGTGGTCTTACCCGAGCCGTTACGTCCGAGAAGTCCGTAGATCTTCCCTTCCTCAAAGATAAAATCCACATCCTTGAGCACCTGCTTGGAGCCGTAGTTCTTTACGAGATGACTGATTACAAATTCCATAAGATTATCCCTCCGCACGATATTCTATCATTAAAACCTTTCCTTAATCTTAACTGTGTCTTAATAAGGTCAAAACTGAAGAGGGCTTTAATTGGTAGTCTGAAACTGATTATTTATAGGGGGTTCAGACTACCATTTACCATGTTTGGTAGTCTGAACCGGGCAGTTTTCGGGCATGTCAGACTACCAATAAACAGCGCATAATAAAGGTGCCTCAAAAGTGAACCATATCACCTTTAAGACACCTTTTGCAGTTAATCTACTTATTCTCAGTCTTTCGGACTTTCCTCAGGAATAAATTCGTGCTTATCTATAGCCTTATGTCTTTCTGCGACTGCGGCATCAGCCAGATCGATGAGTTTCTGCTGTGAATCGATCTTCTCTTTACCACGCAGATCGAGCTTGTGATAAGAACCGTCAGGTGAAAGGAAATGCGCCCTTATCGTATCTGCCAGTTCAACATCGAGCACTTCCTTTACCCTTGCCCTGCAGTCAGGATCCTCGATCGGGAACAGGAGTTCAACACGGCGGTTGAGATTACGCGGCATCCAGTCAGCTGATGCGAGATAGATATCCTCATAGCCTTCGTTGTAGAAATAGAATATTCTCGAATGTTCAAGGAAACGTCCGGTGATCGAACGCACCGTGATATTCTCGCTCATGCCGGGAATGCCTGCCCTTAAGCAGCATATGCCTCTTACGATGAGATCGATCTTGACTCCTGCATTAGAAGCGGTATAAAGCGCCTTTATGATGGTCTCGTCAACGAGGGAATTGATCTTCGCGATAATGCGTGCAGGCTTACCGGCCCTGGCGTTGTCAGCCTCTCTCCTGATCCTTGCTATAAAATAATCCTTCATCCACAAAGGTGCCGGGATAAGTCTTCTCCATGTCTGCGGGATGGAGAATCCAGAGAGCATATTAAAGAATTCCGAAGCATCCTCGCCGAATGATTCATTAGCAGTGAAAAGACCCAGATCCGTATAGATCTTGGCAGTAACGTCGTTATAATTACCGGTCGCAAGATGCAGATATCTTCTGATACCGTCCTCTTCTTTTCTGACGACGAGCGTGATCTTGCTGTGTGTCTTGAGTCCTACAAGTCCGTAGATAACGTGACATCCCGCATTCTCGAGTTTCTTGGCCCAGTTGATGTTGTTCTCCTCATCGAATCTCGCTTTGAGCTCGACCAGTACCATTACCTGCTTGCCGTTCTGTGCTGCTTCGAGAAGCGACGCGATGATCGGCGATCTGTCTGATACACGGTAAAGTGTCTGCTTGATAGCAAGAACATTCGGATCTCTTGCGGCCTGCTTAACAAATTCGAGCACCGGTTCGAAAGTCTCATACGGATGATGTACGATCCTGTCCTTCTCCCTTATCTGTTCGAAAATATCGAGTTCGCTGACAGGACCGTCAAAAGAAGCCGCTTCAGCCGGATCATGTGCTTTGTAGCACAGGTCGGGGTGCTTCACCTTGCAAGCCGATGCAAGCTTCGAAAGGAATGTGAGGTCTATAGGTCCGTTGACGCTGAATATGTCGGCTTCATCAACTTCAAGTTCATCAACGATATACTTGAGCAGATCGGAATCGATGTCATCCTGGACTTCAAGTCTTATGATCTCACCGAATCTTCTTCTCCTTACCTGAGCTTCGATCTCCTTTAAGAGGTCTTCTGCCTCATCTTCATCGATATCAAGGTCAGCATTACGCATGACGCGGTAGAAAGCTGTGGCAACTACAGTCTGACCGTCAAAGAGCATATTCGTGTTTGCACGGATTATCTGCTCGACAGGCACGAAAACATCGCCGTCATCTGTCGGTATCTGATAAAGTCTCTTTACGACAGTAGGGATCTGGACCGTCGCATACATATACTTGTCTTCATTAACGGTCTTCTTGTCCTTGGCACTGCTTATACCGTATGTTGCCCTCTCCTGGAGCTTGACCTTCTTGGGTTCGTTCTCCAGCATTACGCACATGTTGAGCATGCGGTTGTAGATCAGCGGGAACGGTCTTGAAGAGTCTACCGCCATCGGTGTAAGGATGGGATAAAGGACCGTTTTGAAATACGAATCTGCTATGGCCTTGAGCTGGTCGCTGAGTTCATCATAATTTTTCAGGAAGATCTTTTCCTGGGCAAGAGAAGGCACGAGAGATCTCGTGTATGTCGAATACATAAGAGCCATGGTCCTTCTTGTCTTCTGATCTATCCTCTCGAGCTGTTCGTCGATCGAGAATCCCGCGATATCGCGTTCTGCAAAATCGATACTCTGCATATCCCGCAACGATGCGACTCTTACGATGTAGAACTCGTCGAGATTTGATGCCGTTATGGAAAGGAAGTTGAGCCTTTCGAGCAGCGGATTCTTTACGTCTCTTGCCTCGTGCAGGATCCTGTCATCGAACTCGAGCCAGGAAAGCTCACGGTTATAGAAACAGTCGTTTCCGCTAAGGAAGGATGCGGTCGATTCACTATAATCAGCACCGGTGATCTCTGGCGAAGCGACAAAAGATTTCGGCTTCTTTTCAGGGATCTTCTTTTCGGTTACCTTCTTTGCAGCAACCTTCTTTGCGGTTGCTTTTTTTGCCTCAGTCTTTACAGCAACCTTCTTTGCAACTGTCTTTTTGTTCTCAGTTTTTTCAGCCGTTTTCTTTACAGCAGACTTCTTTTCAGCCGTTTTCTTTACCGTTGTCTTTTTTGAAGCCGTTTTCTTAGCAGCTGTCTTCTTTGCTGCCTTGGTCTTTCCTGCCGATGTATCTGCTTTGCGCTGCGAAGCGCTCTTTCTGACTGCCATTAGCCTTCCCTCCTGGTCTTGAGAACCGGTTTGATTCCCATAACATCTTCAAACATGACGCTCCTGTTCTCGAATGCCCATTTCTCGAAAGACATATCCTCCGAAGCGTCACAGGTGATAACGAACTCGTTATCCTTGATCCTGCACTGGATCTTCTTTCCTTTTTCCTTATGAGAAGCATCGAGAGCATCGGCGATCTTTAAGATCGACGCGAGCTTTGATACGATGACCTTCTGGTCAGGCGGCAGGATCGAATAGTAGTAACTGTCGTAAGGCTTGTTCCTCGGATAGAGCCTTACGATCATGGCGAGCATATTGACCTCATCGTGGTCAAGGCCCATCAGATTTGTATTCTTGATTATCGAATATGCTGCGTCGCTGTGATTTCTCGAGTGAACGAACTTGCCTATCTCGTGAAGTATTACGGCGATCTGCAGGAGCAGTCTGTCACGGTTTCCGAGTCCGCTTATCTTCTTTGTCTCATCGAAGAAAAGCAGTGCAGCCTTCTCGACGTATTCGATATGCTTCTTGCTCGAGCGGTATCTTTTCGCGATGTGCCTTGCGGCAGAGATGAGATAACTGTCCGGAGAGATCTCTGTCTTCAAACCCTGTGAATTGACGCAGTAGTAATAGATGATACCGTCAGACAGAGACGCATGAGGCATGTAGATCATGTCAACGCCGGTATATTCGAGCATGTTCTTCACGATGAGCGCCGTGGGAAGAAGGAGCGGAGCGATCATTGAAGGGATATTATCCTTGAGCGTGAGATCCGAAGGTCTCATCTTCAGAAGGTAGTTATAAACCTTAAGGAATTCCTCTTTGGTAAGGGTAACCGAATTCATGGAATCCTTATCCGCGAGCTTCTTTATATATCCCATCTCTCCCGAGAAAGCTATGAGATTCTTATAGATAATCCCCTTCGGCTCCATTGCGTGATAGTCGTCCAGGTCCTGCGCGACGAACTCCTGGAGAACCTCGTCATAGTGCGTGGTCTTGCTCTGGAGATCCGAGAGCATTCCGGAGATCCTTAAAGATCCAAGCAGGAGATTCTGGCTGAATAAGAATTCGGACTTGTCGTAAACCGAAGCCTGTATGGAGCCTGAACCTATGTCGAGTATCATCGTTCCGTCTGATATGATCTTCGCGAAATCAGGATATATCGCCTGCACGGCAATTGTCTGGTAGTAACGCTCCATCGAGTTGTCGAGGACCTTGATCTTAAATCCCGTTCTGGTCCTGACCTTCTCTATTACGACTTCGGCATTTGAAGCATCCCTGAACGCCGACGTGGCAACACAGAAAACACGCGCAACGCCGTATTCCTTGCACTTCTCGTCGAACATCTTAAGACACCTGCAGAGTTCTTCCACCTGTGCCGGCTGGATAACGCCTGAACTGTATGATCTTGTTCCGAGTCCTGTAAATTTGCGGACTGCCTCGATCTCCTTGGGTTTTCCCTTTGATCCTATCTCGAATATCTTAAGTCTCGCCGTGAGCGATCCAACATCTATCACCGCGACAAGCTTTTTAGCCATCTGTTATTTCCTCTTTTCCGTTTCCTGTCAGAGATTTTCTATAACGGCCTTCGTTATCTCTGTTGTCCCGACAAGAGTTACGTTATTGTTCTCACCGATAAATGTTATGTCGCTCGTGCGGAGCCCGCTCTCAAGCGTCTTCCTGACTGCTTCCTCGATATCTGAAGCTATCTCTTCCTCGTTGAACATGATCCTCATCATCATTGCAGCAGAAAGGATCGCGCCCAAAGGATTAGCCTTGTTCTGTCCTGCGATGTCCGGAGCCGATCCGTGAATGGGTTCAAAAAGACCCGGGGTTCCGGGAGTGCCGATCGAAGCGGACGGGAGCATGCCGATAGAACCAGCGATCTGCCCTGCCTCATCCGACAGGATATCTCCGAAAAGATTGCTCGTAACGATAACGTCAAAGCTCGAAGGTCTGCTGATAAGCTGCATTGCAGCGTTATCGATATACAGGCACTCAAGTTCGACTTCAGGGAAATCAAAGCTCATCTGGCTCGCAAGTGTTCTCCACATCCTGCTGGTCGTGAGGACATTTGCCTTGTCAACGAGAGTAACCTTCCTGCGTCTCTTCATCGCGAGCTCGAAAGCGATCTTTAATATCCTGTTGATCTCGCCTTCAGAATAACTCTCTGTATCAAAAGCGATCTTCCCCTTTACCGTTCCGTCAGGAAGACGGTCGCCGCTCTGATATACTCCGTTCTTTCCGAAATAGATGCCGCCGGTAAGTTCCCTGACGATAATAAAATCGATATTTCCGGGATTCTTAAGAGGAGACGCGTCCTTGAGCTGGTCATAGACTTTTACGGGTCTTATATTTGCATAAAGTCCAAGACCTGATCTCAATCCGAGAAGAGCTCTCTCCGGTCTTACTTCAGGTTCCATGTCATCCCACTTCGGACCGCCTACGGCGCCTAACAGGACAGCGTCACTGTCCTTTGCAGCCGCGATCGTCTCCTGCGGCAAAGGTATGCCGTAAAGGTCAATGGCGGCACCGCCTGCCTTAAGTTCTTTGGTAAAGATCTCGATCTCCTTTTTTGCCACTGCAGCCTCTAATACTTCGATGGCTGCCGAAGTGATCTCGGGACCGATCCCGTCTCCGGGAATAACTGCGATATTATACTTCTTTGGCATATTCTTACCCCTTAGTCTTTCAACCCGGCCTCTGTATAACCAACCAGTCCGCCGCTTGCCATAATGTTCTTTATAAACTCAGGAAAAGCCTTAGCACTAAAGCTCTCGCCCGTAGTCTTATCCGTAATGACTCCCGTATCGAAGTCTGCTTCTATCTCGTCTCCCTCGGATATCTTTTCCGCGGCTTCCGGACATTCCAGTATCGGAAGGCCTACATTGATCGCATTGCGATAGAATATCCTCGCGAAATCCGCAGCGATTATCAAAGAGACGCCGCTTGCCTTTATGGCGATAGGCGCATGTTCTCTCGAAGAACCGCATCCGAAATTCTTTCCCGCGACCATGATGTCACCGGGTCTTACCCTTTCCCTGAATGTCACGTCGATGTCCTCCATGCAGTGTTCCTTAAGGTGCACCGGATCTGCAGAAGTAAGATATCTTGCCGGGATGATGACATCGGTATCGATGTTGTCTCCGTATTTGAAAACCTTTCCGCTGACCTTCATGAAGGACCTCCTTTTATCAGAGCTCGTCAGGCGTTCCGACACGCCCCAACACAGCCGAACTTACCGCAACGGGGACTCCGCTCAGTATTACTTCGGAACCCACGTCACCCATGCGTCCTACAAAGTTTCTGTTAGTGGTGGAAACGCATCTCTCGCCCTTTGCGAGAACACCCATATGACCGCCTAAGCATGGACCGCAAGTCGGTGTGGATATGACGCATCCTGCATCATCCAGTATCTCAAGCCAGCCGTTTTCGAGCGCCTGTCTGTATACCTTCTGTGAACCCGGGATAACGATGCATCTTACGTCCTCATGCACCTTGAGTCCCTTAAGTATCGTGGCGGCCGCTCCGATATCCTCGAGCCTGCCGTTTGTGCAGGAACCGATAACGACCTGGTCGATCTTCATATCCCTGCAGTCAGACGCTTTTCTGGTATTTGAAGGCAGATGAGGAAGCGCCACGGTCAAGTCGATGTCGTTAAGATCGATATCTATCACCTGACTGTATTCCGCATCTTCATCCGCGGTATAGACTTTGTAACCGCTCTTGACGAATCTCTCGGGATTTGTCCTGGAGATATACTTGAGCGTATAGTTATCAACGGGGAAAATGCCGTTCTTCGCGCCGCACTCAATGGCCATGTTGCAAACCGTAAGACGTCCGTCCATGGAAAGAGCTTTTATTCCCTCGCCGCCGAATTCAAGAGACTTGTAAAGAGCCCCGTCAACGCCGATCATGCCGATGATGCTGAGTATCAGATCTTTTCCCGTAACGAACTTTTTAAACATTCCGGTAAGGTTGATCTTTATCGCCTCAGGGACCTTAAACCAGGTAACTCCCCTGGCCATTGCGCATGCCAGATCGGTCGAGCCGACGCCGGTCGAGAAAGAGCCAAGTGCTCCGTATGTGCATGTGTGGGAATCTGCGCCTATAACCAGATCTCCCGGGAAAACGATGCCGTTATCAGGAAGGATAACGTGCTCTATTCCCATCTCTCTCCTGCCGAGCTCGTAGTAATGAGTGATGCCCTGCTCACGGGCAAAGCACCGCATTGTCTTATTAAGTTCAGCGGATTTAATATCTTTATTCGGAGTGAAATGATCCTGGATCATCAGGACCCTTTCCTTATCGAAAACTTCCTTTACGCCGAGTTTTTCAAATATCTTAATCGCGGGCGGAGTCGTAACATCGTTGCCCAAAACATAATCGAGCTTTGCTTCGATAAGGTCTCCCGGAGCAACGCTTTCCAGTCCCGCATGGTCTGCAAGGATCTTCTGCGTCATGGTCATCGGCATATGTCTGCACCTCCGGAACAATAATAAATATTTTACAATAATTTTATTAAACTAGAAAGTATATATGTTTATCCGTGGAGGAAACAAAAGGGGTTGTATCAAAATGCCGGTACAGCCCCTTACTTTCGATTTTTTGCTGGCATTTGCCCAATGCCTGCTTTTCTGCCGTGTAAAAACGGCGAAAAACT
>Ga0247611_10007547_pt1 | contig 13615 bp, 21 predicted proteins | sample 177DNAGHGhighgp2_FD_192422 | JGI IMG/M metagenome (GOLD analysis project Ga0247611, IMG submission 192422) | Sheep rumen microbial communities from Palmerston North, Manawatu-Wanganui, New Zealand - 1770 DNA GHGhigh gp2 | ecosystem: Host-associated > Mammals > Digestive system > Stomach > Rumen... | reverse complement strand
GAAACCTACAAATGAAGGTAACTACCCAATTCGAATTATCACACCTTTGAAACAGTTCGGAGAAAAACTTTTCTATCAGAAACAGAAGTTACATTATGTCAACAATCGAGCTTATTACTGTCTTAATCAAACACTGAAAGATAAGAATGGAAATATTCACGAAGCTGAGCCTTGTCCATTCTGTGCTAAATCAAAACAGATTTACAGCACTTCACAGAAAGGAACAGAAGACTGGGCAGTAGCTGGCTCTTTGAGGGCAAAAGATAGATATGTATCTCGTGTAATTGTAAGAGGCAAGAAAACAGCTGATGGTACAGATGATGAGGCTAAGCCAGAATTCTGGGAATTCGGAACTAAACTTCACGAATACTTTTTCAACCAGATAAAGATGGGCGAGGCAGGCAATTTTCTTTCCCTTAAAGAAGGTAGAGATTTCAATCTTTTGAAGAAAGGAACTGGTAGAAATACCGATTATTCAGGTTCTTCGCTTTCAATCAAGCAGACACCAATTTTCTCTGATGTAGAGAAACTGAAGAAAGTAATGGCAGAACTTCCAAAAATGGATTATTCTCAGCTTGTTGAATTTGTCTCACCAGATGAGATGAAGAAAGCACTTGATGAGATGTTTAATGGAACAACGGAGGAAGCAGCTTCTACAATTCCAGCATCTGTAGAGAAAGATCCACTCGATCCATTTGGAGGTAATTCAGATGTTTCAGTAGCTCCTTCAACAGAGGCTAAAGAAGAAGCTGATGATACAAACATAGACGATTTATTAAATATGATCTAATTTATATAGGGAGCTTAAAGCTCCCTTTTTTATTGATATGAAAGGAATTAAATTTAATACTGAAAGTTTTATAGAAGAAGCAAAAAAGATATTTCCTGAATATGATTATTCAGAGGTTAACTATATAAATAGTAAGACAAAGGTAAAAATTAAATGTAATAAACACGGCTGGTTTGAGAAGAAACCAGCCGATTTACTTATTGGTAAAGGTTGTTGTACTTGTGGTAGGTTAATATCAGGATTAAAAAGAAGAAGTTCAAATATAGAATTAAGATACTCAAAAAATCACGAAGAAGAATATTATGAGCCAATATTCACAGACGGAACATTACAAGAAAATATATTGGTATTTTGTAATATATGCGGGCAGCAATTTAATATATTAAAAAATAATTTTTTGTGCGGTAGAGGTTGCCCAAATTGTAGAAATTTAATTTTAAGAAATCAAAGAATATTTAGTAAAGAGCAGTTTGTTGAGAAAAGTGAAAAAATACATGGAAAAATATTTGATTATTCAAAAGTAGATTACAAAGGAAAAGATGTAGAAGTTTTAATAGGTTGTCCTATTTGTAAGAAATATTTTAAACAAAAACCAGAAGTTCATTGGAAAGGGCATGGTTGCACTTTCTGTAATATGTCAGCAGGAGAAAGTAAAATATTTAATTGGTTGAAAGATAAAGGTATTGAAAATATCTATCAACATAAATATGATGATTTAAGAGATACAAATCAATTAAGTTATGATTTTTTTGTTGAAAAGTATAATTTACTGATAGAATTTAATGGAAGACAACATTATATGTATTTAGAAGGATATCACGAAGACTTACATAGTTTCCATAGACAAAAACATCACGATTGGTTGAAAAGAAAATATACAAGAGATAACAAAATTAATTTTTTAATTATTCCATTTTGGGAATATGAAAACATAAATGAAATTTTAAATAAATGCTTTTCTGGTTTTGAAAATTTTAATAAAAAATAATATAATTGGTAATAAAAAGGAGAATTTTATGACCGATGAGGAAAAATTAAAAGAACAGAAAGAATTAATGAAATGTATAGAAGAAGGAAAATTAGATGAATGGCTAAATAAGAAAAATTATAAATCTAAATTTGATAACTTAACAGAAAAAGAATTTAATAAAATTGTAAATACTTTAATAGATATAGTAGATAAGATAGAGGTACCAATCGAAGGTAATAAAAACATAAATAAAATTGATATAAGTGAAACAAGTTTTGATTACGCATAAAGGTAATAGTATGATAATTGAAGAAGAGCAGAAAAAATTGATGAAATGGGTAGAAAGTGGTCAAATAAAAAAAGACTTAAATATTTCAGATGAAGAATGCTCTAAATCTTTAGAAGAAAAATTAAAAGAAGCAAAAACAAAAGAGGAAAAAGATGATATTTTATTTTTAATGGAATTGGATAAAAATTTGGATGAAATTATAGAATATATATCAACTTTAAAAAAGAAAGATATAGAAGAAGATATAAGTGAAACAAGTTTTGATTACGCATAAAGGTAATAATATGATATTTGAAGAAGAAGATATAAATGAAATATTAAAAATAGATAAGATATCAACATTAGCTATTAGAATTAATACTGCTATTAAAAAAATAGATGAAGATTTAAATCACTTAAATAATACAAAAAGTCCATTAACTTGGAACGATACAGGGATAAATACATATAAAACTTTAATAAAAGAATTATGGTCTTTAAAAGAAACAGTTTTGGAAGTTTTATATAGATTAAGAGACAAAACTTTAAAAGTTGAAAAACCAGAAAAAATAAAATTATCTTGTGGAAAAATTCTCAGTATTTGGAGTGGTGATAAAGGAGATATTTATCATAAATTATTAGAAATAAATAAAGCAGTTGATAATTACAATATAAGATTTCCAAATAATAAATTACAACATATAGATGAGTATATAGGAATTCCAATTAAAGCGTCTGTTAAAACATTTAAATACTTTAATTATTAAGGAGCAATTATGATAGAAAATTATTATGTTTCAATAATGAATGATGATATTGGTAATATAGCTGATTTATTTGATATTACAATTCCAGAAGAAAAACAAATTATAGAAGAAAGAAAGAGAGATAAAAGTTATGTAGTCTTGTCATTAGAAAACTCAATTGAATATATGAAAAAACATAAAAATAAAAAATATTGTTTATTTGGAGTACCACAAGAAATAAAAAAATATTTAGAAAAAAATTAAGCCACTCATATGAGTGGCTTTTTTTATTGACTTTTATTTTTTAATTCATTACTATTATTTCTATGGAAATTATTAATTTTATTTTTAGCGGTTTTTGGCATTTTGTTGGAAGTATGATTTTATTGCTTATTATTTCAGCAGTAATAGAAACAGTAGTAAAAGCAGTGTGTGATATGATACCTAAATTAATTCACGGTCAGCACGATAATTTTTATATTGGTGCTGGTGATTTGACTGGTCAAGTTCTTGATAAAATAAAGAAAGCAAAAAAAGAGGTAAAGAAAAATGAAAGTTCTAATTGAGTTTGAAGAAGGAGAAGAAATAGACGTTCCTCAGATAGAAAAGCAATTGAATTGGATAAAAGGTTCTTATACGGAACCTTTCAGGTCAGATAAATTTAAATTTAATATTAGTGGTTGTTTTGTAAAAGACTTAAAAATTGTAAAGAATAAAATAATTTGTGAATTATCCTATGATTTCATAGAACCAACATTTATTATGAAATAAAAGAACCAGAGAGGCCAAAAATGAAAGAAGTAAAAGAAGATTATAATCCTTTTAAATTGATAAAAGATTTATTGACAAAAATTAAATAAAGTTTTAAAATTAGCAAAGGAGTTAATAAAATGGTTTTATTTGAAGATAATGAAAATATTATTTATAGTAATAGCTTTGATGGTTATACAACTACTTTTTTAAAGTTTAAAAAAGCTTATAAAGGTACAATAGTAAGAGCATATATCTATCAAGATATTGAAGAGTATAAACATCCAAAATTAAGCTGGCAAAATCTTTCATATATTTGTGGTGGATATGATGAAGAAAATATTTTGCCAAAATTAGTAGTGGAAGGTAAAAAATTAGTTTCTAATGTTGTTTTAAAAAATGAAGATTTATATTTTGATTTTAAAAATGATAATGTAGAACTTGTAAAAAATAAAAGAAAACAAGATTATATTGATTATTATTTTATAACAAAAGGAAAATTAAGAGATTATTTTAATTTTGAAGAAATAATAGAACATTATAATAAACTTACAAATATTTTTAATAATGATGATGAGTTTTTTGAAGATGCCGTAGAAGAAAATTTAAGAGAATTAAATCACGCATTTAATTATGATATTAAAGATTTAATTCTTGGAAAATTTAAAGGATATGATTGGTGTAGTCCAGATGATTGTTATGATTGGCAGTTTGTTCTTACAGGACTTCTGTTGGGTTATCCATTAGAATCAACTGCTTCTATTATTAACGGTAATTAAAATAATTGACAAAAATTAAATAAAGTTTTAAAATTAGTAAAGGAGTTAATAAAATGGCAAAATCAATAGACGATTTGATTAATGATGAGTTCCTTGGTTTGGAAGATCTTTCCAAGGAAGATGATAATGTAGAATATTGGTGTGATAGTGGGAACTATGCACTTAATTACGTGTGCTCTAAGCACTTTTCAGGTGCATTCCCACAAGGAAAAATTTCTGTTCTTGCTGGCAAGAGCGGCGTTGGAAAGTCCATGATTCCCTGTATTGTTGCTAAAGATACTAATATTGACAGGGTAATTATTCTCGATTCAGAAGGTGGTGGCAACGGCAGATCGCTCCTTGAATTTCTTAATGTTCCTCTCAACAAAGTTAGCTATAAACTTATTTCTACTCTTGATAGTTTTAAAGTAACGATTGACGACAAGGGAAAACAGAAGATTGAGGAAATTAAAGATTCAGAAATTCCTCAGAAACTTAAAACTGATTCTTACGAGATTCATATTGGATTGATTGCTTTCTTGAAGAAGTTGCTTTATGCTCTTGAATATTCTGGAAGCAAGGAAAGAGTTTTAATTATTGTGGATTCATTGAGCAATTTAAAATCAGTAAGGAAATTAAATGGTGGTGAAGATATGGGCCGTACTAACAAACTACTCAACGATTTGTTTGCTCTTGATAATGTAATCAAGAAAACAAATGCTACTATGATTTGTTCAGCAAAAGTTTATACTGACTTAAACAATCAATATAATACAGAGGGAATAGTTTCTGGTGGAGAAAGTGTTGTATATAATCCTAGCCTGATGTTGATGTTATCAAGTCTTCAAGATAATCCAGAAATGTCAGATACTGATTTGCGAGCAGAGAAAGAGCGAAGAAAGACTTCTCTTGGTAATTCTATTAAAACAATACGAGCAAGAGTTAAAAAGAGTAGGTTTGGAACGGAAGGCCGCAATGCCTGGGTCACTCTTGACTGCACATATGGTATGACAAGAAATAGTGGCTTATTCCAACTTCTTTATGATTTCGGAGTTTGTAAAAAGAATGGAACGAGATACTCAATTCCAGGAATTTTTGTAAACAAGGACGGAGAGGATATATCATTCTTCAAAAAAGATTTTCCAGAATTGTTCAAGAAAAATGAAAAAGAATATATAGAGAAATTCCAAGAAGCTATGGACAAAGCAGAGGAAAAAATCAAACAAGAGAGATTGTCTCTTAATGTAAATGATGTCAGTGAAGTAGCTGATAAAGACGACGATGAAGAAGAAGTATCAACATCAGATATGCTTACTGCAATGGAAGTAGAGGCTGGAATAGAGTAAAAAACAAAGGAGGTTAATAGCCTCCTTTTGGAGTTGGTATATGCCCAGAAGATTAACAACGGAAGAGTTTATAGAAAAAGCAATAAAAAAGCATAAAACTTGTAAAGACAAAGATGAATATGATTATAGTTTAGTTAATTATGTTAATGGTTATACAGAAGTAAAAATTATTCATAAAACTTGTGGAAAAATATTTGAGCAAAAACCAAGCAATCATTTGGATGGATGTGGGTGCCAATATTGTTATGGAACACCAAAGAAAACAACCGAGCAATTTATAGAAGATGCTAAAAAAGTTCATGGAAATAAGTTTGATTATTCTTTGGTTGATTATGTTGATTGTAAAACAAAAGTAAAAATTATTTGTAATGAATGTAAAAGAGTATTTGAACAAACTCCAAATTCTCATTTAAAAGGTGATGGATGTAGTTGGTGTGCTCCTAATAAAAAACTAACAAGAGAAGAGTTTATAGAAAAATCGAAACAAGCTCATGGTGATAGATATGATTATAAATTTGTTAATTATATAAATAGTAATACAAATGTTAAAATAAGGTGCAAAGAACATGGAATATTTGAACAAACTCCAAGTAATCATATGGGTGGGCACGGATGCAAATACTGTAGGATGGATTTATTGAGAGAAAAATTTGCTTTGACAACTGAAGAATTTATAAAAAGAGCTAAACAAATTCACGGTGATAGATATGATTATAGTTTAGTTAATTATGTTAATAGTAAAACGAAAGTAAAAATTATTTGTCCAGAACACGGAGTTTTCGAACAGATGCCAGACAATCACTATAATGGAGCAAAATGTCCTTGTTGTCAATATTTCAAAGGTGAACAAAGAATAGCTGATTATCTCAGTAGTAAAAATATTGAAAACATTTATGAGCATAAATATCCAGATTTAAAAGATAAAGATTTGCTTTCTTATGATTTTTATATTGAAAAATATAATTTGTTGATTGAGTTCAATGGAAGACAACATTATGAATTTGTTTCTTATTTTCATAAAGATTTGCACGATTTTCATAGACAACTTCATCACGATTGGTTAAAAAGAAAATACGCAAGAGAACATAATATAGAATTGTTGGTTATTCCATATTGGGATTTTGACAACATAGAAAAAATTCTCGAACAGATAATACTTGAAAAAGAAATCAAAGAAGTAGCTTAGGAGTTGGTATGACAACAAAAGAATTATTTGACTTAAATTTAAAAGAAATTAAAATAGATAAAAAAGCAAATAATACATTAGAAGAACAAATTGAAAGCGATATTCTTTTGGAAAAAATAACACAAGAACAGAAGAAGAGAAGTGTTATTGTTAAAAAACTCATTGATGAATTTAAAGAAGTCGGAGATGAAGAAGACTTAAAAGAATTTGTTAAAAGTATAACAGGTATGACAAATTGGTGGATAGTAAGAACTGATGATGGCTTCAAAGTGATGCCTCCAATATATGGAAAGGAAATTCCAATAATAAAAATTCCTACATATTCAAAAAAAGTTGATAGTTTTGATTTTGAATTTAATGAAAAAACAGATAAAGAATTAAAAGATTTGAGGTGGTAAAATGGTAGTAGCAAACATATTTTGGCAAATAGACAAACAAATACCTACTTGTCAATATTTTAAAGAAACAATAGAAATAAATGAATTTAATAGAAAAGATATTGAAAAAATATTAGTAGATAAAGAAAAGAATATAAGAAATAAATATGGTAGAGATATTTATCAATTTAAAATAGAAAGATATTATTAGGAGGAAATAAATGGTAGAAGAAAAAGACATTCCAGCAGAGGGTAAGGTTAGTCCTTACAGAGTAACAGAAGATTTGGTTAATTCAAAAATTAAAAGCAAGACTTACACAATACTTCCGTCTGGTAAAGCAATGGTTTGTGAAATTACTCTTGAGAATGGTTTTACAGTTAGAGGTGAGGCAGCTGTTGTAGATCCAAAGAATTTTGTAAAAGAGATTGGGGAAAAGATTTCTTACGAAAATGCCTATAACAAAATTTGGGAATTGGAAGGATATCTAATGCAGCAGAAGAAATTTGAGGAAGGAAAATAAAATTAAAAAGACCAGCATTATTAGCTGGTCTTTTTAATTAGAAACCTTCTATTTTTTTAATTTTTAGCAAACCATCTATTATTTCTTCTGTAAAAGTTCTACAAATATCTTTAAAGTATTGTTCTGCTTTTTTATTTTTTAAAAGATCGTGGTTTATTTTACTTGCAGATTTAAATACAACCATTTCTGCTTCTTTTACCTTTAAGTCAACATAATTTTTATCAGTGCTTACATGGTTAAATAATAACCAACCGAGAACTGTATCGAGCATTTTTTCAACTACATAATCTATTTTAAAATACTCAAGTTGAATTCCTTGTTTGTTCATATCTATCAATATTCTTTCTGTAATAGAATTACAATATTTTATAACATAATCTTTTTGTTTTACAAGTAAGGCACGTGTATCTTCTTCTGTATGACCAACTTTAAGACCACGACCTTTAAAAGAGACAATTCCTAATTTTGCACATATTAATAATATAATTGTTATAAATACAATTGTTACTAAAATTATATTTGCATTATTTCCATTTAAAATAGTAGCTATTTGTTCCATTGTGCTATTAACTTAATATAGAATAAAAAACATTAAAAATTTTATATTTTTATGATACTTTTGACAAAATAAAAAGTATTTAATATAATTTAAATTCCTTTGCTAAAAAGTTAATTTAGCGTATTCCATTAAAAAAGTTATGAATGAAGATATGAAAAGAAGTTTACTATTGGCTATAGCTTTAGCCGTATGTTTGTCAGTGGCTTCTATCAACGCTTTAATTTTTAAATCACAAATGGCTAATAGTGTAGTTGTTACCAAAAATGAAGATGTATTGGTAGAAGATAGTTTTGTTTTTGAAGAAAAAAATATTAATAACGAGCTTCAAAAAAGTATAGATTTATGTAAAAAAGAATACTCACAAGAGATTGCTGAATCGATACATAAAGTTTCAAAAAAATACAATATTCCAATTTATGTTTTATATGCTATAATAGCCACCGAAAGTGGAGAGTTCAATAATAAAAATATAAATCTAAATACAATTGGTAATTTAAATAAAGAAGCTTGTTCTGGTTATAATTGTATTGGATTAATGCAAGTTTCAAAATATGCATTAAAAGATTATAATAAATATAATGGAACAAGTTATAGTCTTATGGATTTATATTCTATAAATATTAATATAGAGGTAGGGACTTGGTTTTATTCACAATTTAAAGCTGTGTCAAGTAATTATATAGAACAGTATATTATATATAATGTTGGATACGGTGAATTTAATAAAAAGAATAAAAATAGTTTTTATGGCTATGATAATAGGTGGAGAACTGATTATAAAAATAGTTTCTTTTATTTAAATGGAGTATTTCCGCCAGCAGATAGCAATCATGGACTATATGGTAAAAATAAGCTTCCAAAATATGCCGCAAAGGAAAGGTTTGAACTTTGTTTAAAGATTTGTGAAGAGTATTTCTCTTCTTGACAAAAAAATAATTATCTCTTAAAATAAAGAGAAAGGAGTTAATAAAATGAAAATAAAAGACATTAAAGCAACTGGTGTTTATGTTGTATTGAAGGCTGTTCCAGCTGAGGAAACAAAAGAAGTTGTAACAGAAGGCGGTATTGTTCTTAGTGGAGATGCTTCAGGTGTTAACGAAACATCTGAAAAAATCAATGATCCAAAAGGTGGAAAGCTTCGAATTCAGCAGCCAAAAGTTTATTCAATTGGTTCCAAAGTAAAGAAAGAAGAGTATGGTTTTGATATTGGAGATACTGTTGTCTACAACAATTATGACTGTCAAGTAATTCAACCAGACCCAAATGAGGAAATCTACTATATTCTTTGTAAAGCAGATTCAATAAAAGCAGTAATTAAAGAAGAGTAGTAATTTAAAAGGAGGCATTATACCTCCTTAATTTTTTAAAAAGTTAATTATGATATGAAACGAGATTTTGAAATTAATATAGAATATAACAAAACACAGATAAAAAACAAAAATGTGTATTTGGTTTTTAATTTAAATATATATGGATTGAAAAAAAAACCATCAAAAGAAGATATAGAAAAAATTTTAAATTCTAAGATTTTAAAGAATGACAGACAATTTATAACATTAAATAAGTTTGATTTTAAACAGGCAATTTATTATTTTGATATAGACAAATGGCTTGAAAGATCAATTTCTAACGAACTTATAAATACACCTGATAAATTTGAAAAGAAATTGAAAATTGGAAAGTTGCCTTCAACAATTCTTAATTATGTAAATCAGTCTTTAATAATAGAATTAGTAAAATCATCTTTTAGAAATTATCTTGAAAAAAAATCAAATTTGAAGAATAATATTTTAAAAATGATAAGAGGTATAGAACCTTCAATTTCTTATTTTAAATTTGACTATAATAGTTATCATGGATTTATAATTATAGGTGTAAAAAATGAATTTAGATATAATGGTTTACCAAATATTGTAAAAGAAGAGAGAAAAAAGATAGATTTTGATAATACAGTTAGAACATTATTGAAACTATATAGAAAATGAGCCAGATAAGTGCTAAGTCTTTAGCTTAGCACGTGAATGGCTCTAAAATTAAATACTAGCAAGTAGCTAACTAATTAAAATAAGAACCTTTTTCAAAAAAGTTTCTACTAATTAAATATAGAAAACGAAAGCTACAAGTACTACAAATACTCATAGCTTTCTAAACAAAGTCGATATACGGAGTATCAATGATGTCTAACACAATTAGCTATAGAAGTACAGATCTAGCACTTAAACTTAAATTAAATCCATCTCAAGAACAAAAGTCATACTTAGACAAAACTTTCGGTTGTGTTAGATTCATCTACAATTATCTTCTAAACTCAAGAAATCAATTCTACGAAAATACTATCGTTCCTTTAAGAAAGCAATTTGATTATTACAAGAAAGTTGAGAAATTAGAAGAGCTACAGAGAAATCCAAAAGAAAATAAGCAAGAAATCAAAAACTTAAAAGCTGAATTAGAAGCTATCAAGAAAATCACAAATTCAGAATACAAAAAATATCACGAACCTAAAGTTTCGGAATTGACTCAACAATTTCCATTTTTGAAAGAAGCGAATGGACAAGGTAAGGCAAATACTGTAATGAACTTAAGGTCAGCTTATTCCAACTTCTTCTCTGGAAAATCTGAAAAACCGAAATTCCATTCCAAGAAAGCTAAAAATTCTTTCAAAGATTCACAGATGAAACAGGATTTCCTAGATTGGAATTCTAAAACTGTAGACTTGCCAAAAATCGGAAAAGTCAAATTTTCTCATAGAAATTTGCCAAAATGGTACAAAGACAGAACAAAAGTTTGTAGCTACACCTGTAGTAGAACACCTAACGGAAAATACTACATCACAATTCTTTTTGAAGTCAATTTAGACTTTAAGCAGAAAGTCAAAGTTAAAGACTTAAACGAAAACCAAGTTATAAGTTTAGACTTTGACTGCGATGATATGTACATAGACTCAAATGGAAAGTCCGCATTAAAGGACTTTGGATTCAAGAAACAAAAGCAAGAACACTTAAAGCAACTTTCTCATTTACAAAGGCAACTTGCAAGAAAAGTCAGAGGTTCTAAGAACAAAGAAAAAATTAGAATCAAGATTGCTTCTTTGGAGGAGCATATTGCTAATGTAAGGATGGATTGGATAGAAAAGGAAACTTTGAGACTGACAAAGGAAAACCAACTTATCGGTCTTGAAGATTTGTCTATCCAAGGGATGATGAAAGGCTCAAGAAACGCAAAGAATTACCAAGACATTTCCTGGTCAACTTTCGTTTCTAAATTAAAATGGAAAGGCAAAAGATACGGATGCCACGTTGTCAAGATTGACAAATTCTTTGCATCTTCACAAACTTGTTTTTGTTGTGGTTTTAAGAATCCAGAAGTTAAGAAATTCCATTTGGAGAATTGGAAATGTCCAAGTTGCGGACAAGTCCACCAAAGAGACTTCAATGCTGCGAAGAATATCCGCAGCGAAGCTATAAGAGTACTCAGGGAAGCTGAGGAAAACTAGGAAAAATCCGAAAGGATGTCAAAAGACACTGGTAGCGTGTTGTCAACTTCATTGTTGGCTAATCTGGCACTCGCAGATGCGAGTTAAGGGTAAAGCACGAAACAATCTCCTAACACACTAAAATGTTAGAGAATATGCTTGGTCTTTAGCCAAGCATAGCTTCAAAATAGAAGAAAATAGCCTTTAAAAAGTTAATTTTAAAGGGTTAAAAATGAAGGAAGGCAAAACTGCTGTAGATAGAAATATAAGACAATGTTTGTCATATGTTATAAAAAAGAATGGTCCACTAAGATGGTCTGATATAGTTGGATTTACAAAAGAAGAATTTTTAAATCATATAAAAAGTGAATTTAAAGATGGTATGTCTTTTGATAATTATGGTGAATGGGTTATATCATTTCATATTCCAAAAAGATGCTATAGATTTTCGTCAATAAGAGATGAAAATTTTAAGAGATTTTGGAGTTTAAAAAATATAACGCCGAAGTGGCTTAACGAAGCACAAAAACAAAGAAAAAAAATAAGTAAAAAAGAAGTTGACAAATATTCTCTTTGGGATATCCTCCCAATAGGAAATATTGCTCATTTGATGGAGGAGTAAATTGAAATTAGCAGAAGCATATTCAATTGCTAAAAAAAAATACAGAAATAATAGAAGAAGGAACAAGATTAAAAGCTGCTATATGGCTTATTTGTCGCAGTGAGAGGATAATTGATTATGTTTAGAATGTACGGTGATTATAAATTTAAATTAGAAAAAGATTATTATGAAAATGAAAAAAATGGTAATTATTTTATAGTTACAAAAACAAAAGATAGCCAGTCATATCAAGTTGTTATTTACAATAAAAATGGAATGGCGCTTTTGGAAAAAAATTTTACTGTAAAAAACAACGAGTTTGAAAACGAACTTGATAATATAATTAATAAATTTGAGGGTAGTATATGAAATTAAATGATATATTAGATGAAGAAGGTGGAACATTAAAATTAAGTTCAGGACAGTTGTTATTTAATGCAACAAAGCAAAGAAATAGAGATTTGAAATATCTTACGAAAGAAATTTCAAAATTAAATTCTGAAATTGAAAATATAGAAAGTACTAATCCTAAAAGAGCAGAACTGTTAAAAAAACGACTTGAAAAATTAAGTAAGGATAGAATAAAAATAGCAGCTGGAAAGAAAAGTGAATATATAACTGGTGGGAATTTTATTAATAAAAAAGAAAAGAAAGTAGACAATATTAATTTTGATGATGGAGATCCAAATGATTTAAAAAATTGGTCTAGTAGGATGAAAATTGAAAAAGAAATTTCTGATAAATTAAATAAACAAAATTCAAAAACAAAATATAAACCGAGATAGAGATTGAAAGAGCGGAATTCCGCTCTTTTTTATTGACTTTTATTTAACAATTTTATAAAATAAATTCAAGAGGAAAAATATGAAAAGAGAATACTGGCGATTTGATAATACTTATACAATTAAGACAACAAAAGATGATGGTGAGGTAACTTTTTTAGAAGATGTAAAAGCAGATATGATTCCAAAAGAAGTTATAGACAGTGATAAGCAATATTATTTAATTATGGAAGAAAAAGCAGAAGAAAAAGCAGAAGAAAAAGCAGAAGAAAAAGCAGAAGAAAAAGCAGAAGAAAAAGCAGAAGAAAAAGCAGAAGAAAAAGCAGAAGAAAAAGCAGAAGAAAAAGCAGAAGAAAAAGAAGAAGAACAAGCAGAAGAAAAAGCAGAAGAAAAAGCAGAAGAAAAAGCAGAAGAAAAAGCAGAAGAAAAAACTTTTACAATTTCAAATGAAGAGTTCGAAAAAGCAAATATTTCAGTAGAACTGAAAAA
>Ga0247611_10007546_pt1 | contig 13615 bp, 19 predicted proteins | sample 177DNAGHGhighgp2_FD_192422 | JGI IMG/M metagenome (GOLD analysis project Ga0247611, IMG submission 192422) | Sheep rumen microbial communities from Palmerston North, Manawatu-Wanganui, New Zealand - 1770 DNA GHGhigh gp2 | ecosystem: Host-associated > Mammals > Digestive system > Stomach > Rumen... | reverse complement strand
GGGCTGCTTCGCGAACGGATTGACCTCTCATATCTGTAAATAGCCATCCAAAAGTATACCGCCATTGCCACTGAGAAGTATACCATTTTGAGGTCTTCGAGATACAGCAATGATATAACACTGCCGCATCGCAAGAGACCTATTCTTTGGATGACGGTTCTGCGGGCTTTTCTTCGGTCAGCTTTTTCTTGGCCGACTTCTCTTTTAGCACCTTTTTCCCCGCAACCTTCTCTTGCCTCTGCGCAGTCTCCACAGACTTACTTTCCATCGAATCGCCCACCACGCAGTACCCTCCCGTCTTCTTGCTCCCCTTGTACGTGACGAGCTCCTGCTTGCGGAGTTCGGCCAGGCAGCGCTCCACGGTGGTTGGGGAGAATTGGGTGTTTTCGGCAATTTCCTTGGTCTGGCTGCCCGCGTGCTCCTTAATGTACTGAAGCACCGTGTCTGTCTTTTCCTGCGAGGGTTTGGGTTTCCGCCTCTTACGGTTTTGTTTGGGAGGTTTCATGGTCTCCTGCCCCTTGGAGGTGAGGAGGTAGAGGGCAATCTGTCCAGGAGCCTGGTCAAGGTACTTGGGCTCGATGGTGAAGGAGAGCGGTTCTTTTTGCCAAGGTAGCTGTTTCATGAACACCTCGGTGCCGTTGCAGGAATGGATATATCGGTAAGGGATCAGCAATGTGTTGGAAACGCGCACAAACTCCTCAGAACCAAATAGTTGCTCAAGATGCTTCATGGAGCCGTAGCGGGTGTAATATAGGTCGTCCTGCGTCACATAGATGCGGGTGTAGTTCCCGTCCTGCTGACAATAGTAGATGTTGTCCCTGGGAATGAGGCGCGCATTGTGTTCTTTGTCGGACACATCCAGCAACCGGGCATCCTGATAGACAATCTGCACCTCCTTGTCCAGCGCTTTCTGTAGCTCTTGCCGCTCACGGAAGATAAACGGAAAAGCGTTTAAGGTCACATTTCGAATTACTATAAGTCTGTAATGATGGGAGAAGAAACTAAAAGCACCATATTTTTCAATTAACGCGCTATTGCAATACATCATAAAGCGATGGGCGATTGCAAAGTCAATTGCTGCGGCTATAATACAAAGGCTAATCAATACCACCCAATAGACTACCGGGTGCTTTTTGTGGAGTTTCGGATAGAGAAGGAAATAGTTGGCATACAAGGTGATCAGCAGAATCAGTCCCGCCAAGAATTCTCGGGTCTTGCTGCCCGCATACGGTCGGAGGTAGGAGTTGTTGGCGGAAAACCAAAGCATGTAGGCGCAGAACAGGACGTTCAGCAGGACGATGATGATGGTACGCGTTTGTTTTTTCATAACCGAAAGTGTTAAAATCAGGACGCAAAGATAAACAATATTTTCGTTCAAAGCCCTGATTCAGTCTCCAAACCGTCTCAATTTCCCGCTTTATTCCGTCTCACATTCAAAATTGACAATTTTCGATAACATATTGATTTTCAACAATATTTTCATTCGTTAATCCTCAAATAATACCCCACTCGTCATATTTTCGGTGAGACGGAACATATTTTTTGAATGACGGAATATTTTCGGGCGAAAGAATGGTATTTTTGCGGCGGAAAAATGAGCGATACGACAGCCAACAATTAACCCAAATATTATTCATTATTAAAAACCCACAAAAATGAAAAAGAAATTGTTTCTGACATGTCTGGCACTTGCTTGTAGTGCCTTGATGTTCTCTTGCGACCGTAACGGCAGTGATGACCCGGATAATCCGGACAATCCCGGTGGAAATGGCACTACCGGACAAATAGTGAGCAATGCGGTGACGGATATTGACGGGAATCATTACGATGCCGTTTGGATTGACGGGAAACTGTGGATGAAGGACAACTTGAAAACTACGAAATTTGCGGATGGGACACCGATTGAACTGGATGGTGAAAGCGGTTGGACGGATGAGGTGCTTCGTTTTTACCCGAATGATGATGCAAGTACAGTCGGCACATACGGCTACTTATATGACTGGTACGCCGTCATGCACGGAAATGCGTCAAGTGCCGCCAACCCGAGCGGAGTGCAGGGCATCTGTCCGGACGGCTGGCATGTGCCGAGTAAAGCGGAATGGGCTCAAATGCTCGACTATCTTTGCAGCCATAATCAGTATCAATGTGGCGCTTTCAATAATAATATAGCAAAATCACTCGCCTCCACAACAGGATGGGAGAGTAGCACTAACCCATGTGCGGTGGGCAACGACCAAAGCTCCAATAATTCCTCTGGTTTTTCTGCATATCCGGCGGGCATTTATCATGCTGGTCCTCTTGGCTTTGGTTTAAGAGCTGACTTTTGGTCTTCTACGGAGGATGGTGATCGAGCCATAGCGCAGGATTTGCAATTCAATTCCGCCGCTGTTACAACGGACTCTAAAAATAAAACATTAGGATATTCAGTCCGCTGTGTCCGCGATTGAATAGTAGTGTGCCTCCGGCACACAGCCTCGCTCACCCGCCGCATACCCCACACGGCACTCACTCCGTTCGTTTCGTGTGGGGTTATTGAGATTTCGTGCCAGCGGCACGAAATCGTGAATCGTAAAAGTCTCGTTTGTTCCGAAAAACAAGCCATTATCGAATAACAAACCCAATACAACATGAAAAAACTCATCACAATAGCATTATCACTGCTGCTCCTTCCGTTCCTCGCGCAGGGCCAGCCCATTCTCAACACCCTCACCCCCGACCAAAAAGCTTACGAACTTTCCCTAATCTGGCCGGAGATGGCGTACAACTTCGACAATATGGACCACTGCGCCGAGGTAGATGCAGACAGCCTGTACCGGGCGTTTGTGCCGGTTGTGAGAGCCACGGAGGACGATTACGCGTACAGCAAGGCCATTATGCGGTATCTGGCCAGCTTCCAAAACAGCCACACCTACGTGGTGGATGCGCCATGGTTGGTTGCGCCCTTCGCGCAGCCGTACATCCGCACGGAATACAGTGACGGCAAGCTGTTTCTGACGAACTTCGCCTCGAAATACGCGGACAGGATGCGCGTCGGGGACGAGGTTGTCCGCATCAACGGGGTGGACGCGGTGACCTACATGCGCGAGAACATGCTTCCCTGCGTGCCGGCCACCAACAACGACCACCGCCTGCAGATTGCCATGTCCTTCATGGGCCTTTGGACCCTTTTTCCGTATGGGACAATGTTCGACCTGACGCTGAAAGGCGACACTCTCTACCAACTGTCGCTGCCAGCGGAAAAGCTGGTGGACGAACCGTCAAACGACTGGTACGTAAACGATTATGAACGGAACAAGGAGAACATCTGCTATATTGATCATACATCGGGGACAGGCTACCTGCGGCTCACAGACTGCTTTGAAACGGGGAAACAGTTTTTTCTGCAGCATAAGGACAGCCTTGCCGAGTGTCAGCACATTATTCTGGATTTGACGCACAACGTCGGCGGTCAGTCGTTTAACACGGACGATGTGGTTGGTTTCCTGGCCAAGGTGGATTCGTTCTCGTCGGAGACCATCCTTTCCAAGATGAATATCGCCTACATGAAGGCGCAGGGTTCGTACCGCTGCTGGGAGAATGCTGATCCTGACGATATCGTGTGCCAGATGAAAAACGGCACCTATTTCTATACGATTCCGTCCACGAGGTACCCCAACCCTTATTACCCGGACAATTTCAAGGGGAAAGTGATGGTGATTCAAGGCAACAACACCGCTTCAGCCGCTGAATGGTTGGTATCGAGGCTACATCAGGACAAAAGCATCGTTTTCTATGGGGAGAAGACCTCCGGCGCCACGGGCAACCCCTACCAGCTCAATCTACCGTCGGGGATGATTGTCCGTTTCAACACCTGGCGCACCTTCGGCCCCGACGGCACCGAGACCTCCTACGGTTTCGCCCCCGACATCCCGATGGATTTCTCGGACTGCTACAAGGCGACCACCGCAGAGGAGCTGTTTCGGAGGCTTGTGGCGAAGATAGGGGCTGAGTAGAGACGCAAAATTTTGCGTCTCCACATCGTGTGAGATACGCAAGACCGTGTGTCGGAGAGACACTACTATTAATAAGGGTTAAGTAAGAGCGTTGTATTTCTCGTGGGAAAACCGAAAAAACAAGAATGATATGAAAAAGCTTATTAGTATTACGTTTGTACTGATAATAGGAACGATGGCGCACGCCCATAATGACACCATCGGGAAAAGACCGTTTTCGGATAAGACAATCCACTCATTCACGATACAGTATAATAATGTCATTCGACCTAAAGGGCATTTTGACTATCATTGTGATCCGTCGTTAGGTTGGGCACCGCTGATTTCATACGGGAATGAATTATCCTTAGGCTATCAATTCACAACGAAATCGGGTTTTGGAGGGAGTGCAGAATTAATGAGCGATATTTTTGGATTACGATTTCTTAACAAAGTTTATTCTGAAATATTGATAGATAAGAATCCTGACATGAGTATCGGCTATTTTAATCCTTTGAATATTGACTACGTTGGTCTGAAATTGAAAGCGACTTATATGCAAAGTCTAACGGATTATTTATTTGCGAATTACAACATAGGATTATCATTCCCATTTTATTTACCACGTTTTTTTGCGTTCATAAATTATGATGATATGTTTATAACCCCTAATTCTGTATTGTACATTGCAAACAGTTCTTGCCATCGGAAATGGGTGCCCGATTTGACATTCGGGGTGGATTTCTTGTGGCATAGGAAACGAAATCCGCGTAGCAATTTCATTGTTGGGGTGAATGTTAATTTGGGCTTTGTGACTCGTTACAAGGGCTATTTCTCTTTGGGAGCACCTTTTAACCAGTATGATTGTGATATTGCATACGGATCTACTTTTGTAGGGCTTAATTTCGGATATGCCTTTGTGGGACTGCCCAAAACCTTTGACCGCAAGAAACATAGGAAATCCATCGAGCCCACCACTTTTGATTTCACCAAACCCATACATGCGGTTTCATTGCAATTGAACAACGGCATAGCCATCGGTGGCAAGACCATTGACAGGGAAGGTCCGATAACGCCTAAGATTGACAATACTTACACCCCCGAGCTGAGTCTGAAATACAGCTGTACATTTGCAAAAGGCTTTGGTTTTTCCATAGGCATCCCTTTTGGCCTTTTCTTCCGAAAGGGACATGTAACCTTGGAAGGAGTGGTTCCTGCCGACACCGTGTGGGCGAATGGAGCTGTCGGCTGGCATGATTCTGACAATACTATTCTTGCCCTGAATCGTTTTTCGGGCTTCTCCATCCAAGCAAGCTATCTTAAGCCCATCCATGTCAAGATGTTGATGCAATGCGAGTTGGGCTTGTCTGTAAAACCGTTGGTGAAAAGTGCTCAAGATATTGAAGACGATTATGGTCAATTCATAACTTATCCAGACGGTAGTATTTACTTTAGCGAATGCTATATTGATTGTATTTACAATCCTTCTGATTATAGTACGGGTATTCAATATGGACTTTCCAAATTGTATTGTCATCAAGAAGGATATTGGATTCCAAACCTGTCGGGAAGCGTTAATTTCTTAGTACATGGCAAGAATCCAAGCCATAATTTTGTTTTCGGTCTTAGCTTCAATGTGGATTTCACCAAACGGATGAGTTTTGTCTATGGTACGATTCAGTCATTCCCTGCCAAATACCAGTCATCAGGACGAATGTCGCTCAATATGACGACTATAGGCCTCAATATTGGCTATCAGTTCATGGCAGGGAAGAAACAAGCGATAAATCATTGAGTGGACCTCGAGACTTATAAGAAACATGCCCTCTCGCCTTATCCCTCCGGCACGTACCTCGTAAAGATCAACTTCGAGCGAGGGGTGAGCGTGGTGAGGAAGGTGGTGAGACGATGAAATGAATGCAATACGCCATGAGAAATGAAAGGAGGGCTTTCGGGTCCTCTTTTTTTGTGCTTTTTCTTTTGGGGCGACCGGGCACGCTATCCATTCAAACTTCGCGGCAGGCCGCTCGTAACCATTCCTATCGTTGTCGCGGTATTAAGGAAGATGAAAACACAGTCAACCAGCACGACAGCGTTTTCCCGTAACCGTCCCAAAATGTGACGGACGTTTGAAGCATCTTTGCCAAAACATCAGTTTATGGCAAAGAGCAGCACCCGCAGGGTAACCATCTACATCAACGGCAAGGAGGTGGAGGCCTCCGTCAAGCAGATTCGTTCCGAGATGAACAAGCTCGTGAACGAGCAGAACCGCATGGTCATCGGCTCGGACGAGTACATCGCCCACGCCAAGAAAATCAAGGAGCTGAGGCAGTACCATTATAAAAAAATGTATTTTTGCGAGGTCATTGCTATTCGTGAGATAGTATGACAAGAGAGTGTCATTATTGTTACGTATGCAAATTGAAGATTCACATCGCGACTATTATGACTTGGCTCACAAAGGTGCTTTCGCCCGAGAGCGTTTGGACCAATGTCTATAACTATTTGGTGGCGACCAAGGATGAGCCCGTTCAGGACCGCCGCACAAACACGGAGAAGATCCTGTCAGCCGGCTTTGACACCAAGACCAGTTTCAGGAATGTGAAATAAAGGGTTGTTGTTTTTCTACATTTGGCCTATCTCCTGTTGTGCCTTTTCGGCATACATAGCTGTGTTTTCAGTTTCGTCGTACAGATTGGAGATTGCAAATAGCGGCAGTATTTTCACGTGCCGTAGCGCACCGTTGTCCCTTTTGTCGTTATGTTCTAATTCGGCAAAATTCTCCAAAGAGCATCGGACTGCTTCGGTCAGATGTTTTTGGCGCATAAATTCATACAGACTTTTCATCTTACCGCTTACCCCCGCCTTACATTCGATAGGTAGCACTTTCATATTCTGGGCTATAATGTAATCCACCTCTGAACGTGTTCCTTCGGCGGTGTTCTCCCAATAGTATAGTTCGTGTTGGGAACGAGGGTTGTTGTGTTTTATGAGTTCCCAGCCTAACACCATCTCGATCAGGCCGCCTTTGTTCACCAGATCTTCAGCAGTACCGGCCAAAATCATATCGGTCAGTTGTCGCGCACCTCCCAAATCCAAGTCGAGAATGCGCAGCAACAGCCCGCTGTCAAGATATAGATATTTGCGGTATTTTTCATTGACCTCCGCCCCGAGCGGCAATCCGTTGCCCGCCGTGTGGCTCACCCGCTTGATGATACCTGCATCGCACAGGAACTTCAATGCCTTTTTCACCTCTTCGGCACGATAGCCTCCTTCCACATGACTGTAGGTGAACTTCTCACCAATCTGCATCACGACACTTTGCAATGTATTGCGAAGCAGTGTGGGATCAACCTTGTTTGCGTATTTTGGGAAATCATCGTAGTAGGTCAGCTGGATGTCATCAAGTTCGGTCTGACATTGGCGGTAGTCGTGGGTTGAAACCCATGCGGCCACGCTGGCGGGCATGCCGCCCACCATTAGGAAGGTTCTGAAGTGTTGCACGAGGTCGTTGTGCAGAACCGTAAGCAGGGGCTTTTCTGGCGTTGCCTCTTTTTTGGCTTTCACCCAGTTCGATTTTCCCTCTGCCACCAAAAATTCATCGAACGAGAAAGGATAGACGAATAGCGAGCGTATGCGTCCCACACCAAACGATGGTAACTCTTTGAGGGTGAACTCCAGTAATGAGCCTGCTGCCACTACGTGAAGCTCTGGGAAATCCTCCTTGAATGACCAAAGACTCTTAATTGCATCTACAGAAGCCTGTATCTCATCCAGGAAAAGCAATGTTTTCCCTGGGATTACCGGTGTGTTGTAGAGCATACTCAGGGTGTTGGCCAACTCATGTACATCATGGATTATCTGAAAAACCTCCAACATGTCGGGTCGTTTCTCAAAGTTGACTTCAATGTAGTAATCGAACGTTTCACCCAGATGTTTTACCGCTGACGATTTACCGACTTGACGCGCCCCTCTTAGCAAAAGCGGTTTGAGCCGTTTGCTGTTCTTCCATTCCATGAGCAAGGTGTCAATAGGTCTTTCTATATACTTTTCCATTTATTATCATTGATGATTACGCCGGCAAAAATAATAAATTTTGATAAAACCGAGACGAACAAACACAAAGTTTTTGACAAAACCGAGATGAATAACGAGGTGCTTTTTGACAAAACCGAGACGAATCTCAATCAACACTTTATGACACTGAATCTTAGGGTGTACCAGCTCAAATGTAAATAGCCATCCAAAAGTATACCGCCATTGCCACTGAAAAGTATACCATTTTGAGGTCTTCGAGATACAGCAATGATATAACACGCTTTTTGTATTTTTGCAGTCTCCAAAGTGGTATATTTTTGAATGGCACTTTGGTGTATTTTAACGTGGTTATTTACAATTATAATGAAGAAATTCTTTTTATATTTTATTTTGGTTTTATTACTTATTTGGATTTTGTTACTAGGGGTACTATTTATATTCATAGCGTCCACCTTTAATTCAAGTGATAACGATATAGTTTATTCTAAATCCAGAAAAATTGGTGATAACTTATTTGTTGAAACATATCAGACGTATCATGGAGGTGTTTATGATGGAGATGCTTATGAAATATATCTTACGGACTCATTATTTTTTAGAAAAAAGCTGGGTGACTATGATGACCATGATTGGCCAGATGTAACCGTAAGAGATGATTTAGTTATTGTTAAATGGAATGATTACAAAATCTTGAGAAACAGAACCCGAAACTGTAAAATTTCCAAGCTTAAAGAAAAAGGGTATGATGACCTCTTAAAAAAGCCCTACGCACATTAAATATTATTTCAAACCAAATATTCCCCTTGATAAGAAATAGTTTTATTTCAATCTTTTTCAAGGGCGACCGGGCACGCTTTCCATTCAAACTTCGCGGCAAACCGCTCGTAACCATTGCAATCGTTGTCGCAGTATTAGGGAAGATGAAAACCGCAGTCAACCAGCACGACAGCGGTTTCCCTTTGCCGTCCCTATTCGGGACGGACATTTAAAGCACCTTTGCCACAAACTACAGGTTTATGGCAAAGTCAAGCACCCGCAGGGTAACCATCTACATCAACGGCAAGGAGGTGGTGGCCTCCGTCAAGCAGATACGTTCCGAGATGAACAAGCTCGTGAACGAGCAGAACCGCATGGTCATCGGCTCGGACGAGTACATCTCCCACGCCAAGAAAATCAAGGAGCTGAGGCAGTACCACTATAAAAAAATGTATTTTTGCGAGGTCATTGCTATTCGTGAGATAGTATGACAAGAGAGTGTCATTATTGTTACGTATGCAAATTGAAGATTCACATCGCGACTATTATGACTTGGCTCACAAAGGTGCTTTCGCCCGAGAGCGTTTGGACCAATGTCTATAACTATTTGGTGGCGACCAAGGATGAGCCCGTTCAGGACCGCCGCAAAAACACGGAGAAGATCCTGTCAGCCGGCTTTGACACCAAGATCAGTTTCAGGAATGTGAAATAAGCTTCAATTGGGTAATCAATATGTGATGTTTGGTTGCAGTTCAGGTGCTGAACTAATCATAATGTGATGAGTTCGGCATTTCAAACTCAGCGTATCTGCACGGAGAAGTTTCGTAAAGCTAAACGGTTTTGTAGAGCGTTCTCAAATGTTGGGCACGGAGTTTGTTTACCAAAGCGCCACACGTCCAAGCTTGCCGAGGTCGAGTGTTGCGGTTTCCGCTCCGAGTGCTTTGAACGCGCGCATAATGGTGCTGTATGCAATGCCTTTGCCACTCTCGATCTTTGAAACAAAGGATTTCTTGACACCCATGCGCTCTCCCAGCTCATCTTGGGTCATTCCCTGTTTCTTCCGAGCCTGTTTAATGGCTTCACCGATATAATAGTCGTCAACCTCTTTTTTGACTTTTGCCTCGAACTCGTCGCGTTTGGATGTTCCAACTTTGCCTATGAGTTCATCCAGCATTTCTTCTTCTGTGTAAAACTTCTTGTTGGTTTCCATAATCTATTCCGTTATTTGTTGTCAAAATATTCTTTACGTAAGGTCTCCGCCTTGGCAATCTCCTTTTTTGGTGTTTTCTGCGATTTTTTCACGATCCCATGCGTGGCAACTATCAGCGTTTCGTTGCGGGTGTCCCAAAAAGACAAAAGCCTGTAGCAATTGCCGTCGTGTAAAGCACGGAACTCCCAAATTTCAGTTCCTGTAAGTTTTTTGAATATGTTCTTGTCTTTTATTCCCATTCGAACCTTTCTGACATTATATGCGAGTTTTTCGGAGGCAGCACTGTTTATGTTGAGCATAAACTCGTAAGCTTCAGGTAGATAAATTACTTTCAAGTCCATATTTCAATTAGTTTTTGAGGTTGCAAAGATACAAAAGTTTTCTATATGGGAAACTTTATTTTGAAATATCGGTTGCCAATGATTTCCCGTTCCGAAATTTTATATCTTTGCGCTCAAAAGGATATGAAGTGAATTAGAATACCTTAAAGTTATGAAAGAAATATCCCCTGAAGAGTTGTATTCCTTATATAAGGACACATTATACAAATGTCAAAGCAAAATATTCAATTACTACACGGCAATTCCCGTGCGCAGGACATCATCATACAAGGGTGAAGGATAGCGTTCCTCCAGAAGGACAGGCTCGATAAGCGTGTTCAGTTTCCGGGAGGCAGTCCAAAGTTTTGTGGTGGCGGTCAGCCAGTCGCCGTCCAGCAACGGCACCACGACGGCAATGTCAATGTCGCTGCCGTCATGTGTCAAGGACAACGTGTCGCACTTCCCCAAGCTGCCGTCCAACAGAAACTCCTACGAGGACTTCGCCGTCCTGGAAGGGGACATCGTGATGATCAACGGCCAGCGCTTCTACCACATCTACTGCTCCCGCGACATGGGAGAGCTCAAGTACACCACCCAAGGCACCTTCGGCGGCAAGTCCATGAAGGCCAACCTTGAAATCTACCACCCTGGCTTCAAGCCCAAACTGCTGGCTTTCATCGCCTCGGTGATGAACTCCGAGGTCATCATCCTCGCCCGCCTCAACAACGGCGCGACCGTCTCCTTTGTCTATGACCCCCCCACCGCACAAGTCTATACAGGCGTGATGGACTCCCTCATCGGCCAGTCCACCAACCTTGACGACCAAGTGACCCCATAACTCAAAATCGCACTTTCGGTTGTTAGATCAGTTTTTGAAAGCCGTTGCGTGACGGCTTTTTTTTTATTTTTGCGCCGTTAATTGAGAAGTTCAAAAAATGCGAAGTTGCACAATTTTTTTAGACAAAAATCGTTGTAATAATATGATTCACAAAACGTACCATTCTATAGGTTTTTATGACCTGATATTTCGAGTACGTTAAAACAAAAACCTCGTGTAATGGAGAAACAAATCATAGACGGTCATTTAAACGCACAACAAAGAGAGGATTTGAAAAATCAAATCTACGATAACATTAAAGATTCTATCGAGTACAGCGGATTAACCATTACTTGGCATGAGATGGTCAGCTTTGGCGTGTATTTCGATGACAAAGACATAATCGAACTGGAGGAAAACGTATACAGGATAACCGAAGAAAATATGGAGGAAATCTGGAACGCGTTCGAAGATGCAAGGGAAGAGGCGTGTCGCGAATACCGAGAAGAGCACAAGCTAAACCCGATGACGTGGATGGCACCGATTATCGGAGGCATGGGAGGATGAAAAAAACAGAATTGAAGCAGAGGGCATCGCCACAGGCGATGCCTTTTTTTTGTTCCCAACCCGAACGGATGAACAGAAGTACTTTTGCCGAAAATTCCACAGATGAAGAAAATCAAACGCGCGATGGCACTGAAAGAAATGGAAATCAAAGATGCAGGCGGGAAGCTGGTCTATTTCTCCATATCCTTCTACACAAGGAACGGGGAGGTGAGATTCGTCCAGCGGGCGCAGACCTGCGGGCTGAAGATGGACATGAAGGCCAACAGGATGCGCGGGATCCAGGAACACGACATCCAGTTTTTATGACCTGATATTTCGAGTACGTTAAACTAATGGTGTCTTAAAGTCTAATTCTTTTTACTTTAGGGCGACCGGGCACGCTTTCCGCTCGAATTTCGTCCTTACGTCCTCATAACCGCAATCGTTGTCGCGGTATTAAAGTAAACAAAACCGCAGTCAATCAGCACGTCTACGGTTTTATTATGCCGTCCCAAAACGTGACGGACGTTTGAAGCATCTTTGCCAAAACATCAGTTTATGGCAAAGACCAGCACCCGCAGGGTAACCATCTACATCAACGGCAAGGAGGTGGAGGCCTCCGTCAAGCAGATACGTTCCGAGATGAACAAGCTCGTGAACGAGCAGAACCGCATGGTCATCGGCTCAGACGAGTACATTTCCCACGCCAAGAAAATCAAGGAGCTGAGACAGTACCTCAAGGAACACGCGCAGGATATCGGTTCAGCCGCCTCCGCGTGGACGGAAATGTACAACAAGGTACTGCAGTTCGGTACGGGAATATTCAATTAGGAATTATTGTACACCTTTCAATTCCTCGTTGAACTCATCCAGTGTCAAAATCGTTAGTTTTGGGAAAGAAATCTGCTTGAGGATGTTGAAGTGCGTGTCTTCGGTGACAATATAGTCTGCGTTTGCGGTGATGGCGCAATCCACAAATTTGTCGTCATCTTTATCTACATCAGCTAGCAAGCGAAAACGATAATAGGATTCACGGTAATGGGTCATTGGGTGGCGTGCGATTGCTTCCACCACGTTATGGGCGACCTCGGGCGAAGCGTGTATGGCGAGTATCTCTTCGTACTCAGACAATATCTCATTGCTCACGCAAGCGGTACTTCCCGCCAAGAAAATCCGCCCAAATCCGATGGTAAGGACTTTTCGTGGGCAGTGCCTGAATCAAGGCGTTGGTGTCAAGAACCACGTAGCGCATACTTCAGAATGTTTTGTAGGGTGTTCTGAGATGTTGTTCGCGCAGTTCGTCTAACTTTGCCTGATCAAAAGTGCCGTCCTCCCACATTTGGTCGATTTCTCGTTGCGCCTTCTCGGCAAAGAAGAGCGAAATGGTCAGCTTCAGTGCATCCAAATCTTCCAGCGAGTTGACGTTGGCGGCAGCGTTCATCAGTTCCAGCTGGGCCAATTGCGAATATGTCATCTTGCCATTCATACTATATCAACTAAAATCGCCGCAAAGATACTCATTTTTTAGTATGAACTCCCAAAAATATCGTTCCTCGAACCAATATGCCTGCGGTTCGAAAACAGTGATTTTGTAACATGTTGGAGTTCAATATTTTATGTTTCAATAGAAAACAGTATAAAACCTCATTTTGTCCCGTTTCTGTCCCGATTACGAAAAAAAACAGCGATTTGCCTGTCATAAATCGCTGCTTTTCAGTGTTTTGAGCGGTAGACGGGGTTCGAACCCGCGACCTGCGGCTTGGGAAGCCGCCGCTCTGCCAACTGAGCTACTACCGCGTTTCTGGCTATTGGCTTTTGGCTGTTAGCTATTAGCAGCTAATGGCCAATGGCTAATGGCTAATAGCCGATTATACGTTAAATCGAATGTGCAGGATGTCGCCGTCTTGCACTTCGTAGTTCTTGCCTTCGACCGCCAACTTGCCGGCCTCTTTGCATT
>Ga0247611_10007545_pt1 | contig 13617 bp, 9 predicted proteins | sample 177DNAGHGhighgp2_FD_192422 | JGI IMG/M metagenome (GOLD analysis project Ga0247611, IMG submission 192422) | Sheep rumen microbial communities from Palmerston North, Manawatu-Wanganui, New Zealand - 1770 DNA GHGhigh gp2 | ecosystem: Host-associated > Mammals > Digestive system > Stomach > Rumen ... | reverse complement strand
CCAAATCAAGATACATTACCCGAAGGAGGACTAGGCAACTTGGTAGCACTTCCTCTGCAGGGTAATGCCCGAAAGAATGGCAATAGTGTATTTGTGAATGAGTTCCGCACTTGACCTAATCCACCATGACATAAACTTCTCCGTCCTGAAGAGTTTCAACTTTTCCTCGTCCGTTTTCTTGGAGAGGACACTGGTGATTTTTATCAGATCCGTCCTTGCATAGACCAGGGAGTTAAGGGCATCGACCTCTTCCTTGGTGAGCCGCTGCCGGGGATGATGCATCAAGCCTGTTTCGGTCAGATAACGGTTCAGACTTATGCCACATTCCTTGGCAAGTGCTTTGAGTTGCGACCAGACTTCATCTGTACATCTGAAAGCATGTACTCTGGTCGGCGTTTTCTTTGTTATCTTCTTTTACTTCATTGTCAATATCTTTTAATGAAAGGGATGAATATAAATTGGTTAGAAAGAAGGACACGGTCTGCGAGCCTGCGAGTAGCCCGAGAAACTTTTAGGAGTGCAAAAACAGGGACACCTGTTTTGTACTACAAAAGGATTTCTCGAAAAGTCCCTCTAAAAAAGCGGGGCTTTTAACTCCAAAGTTCCCGTCAGGGCTTAAAAGTCCAGTTAGGCTTGCCTTGCAGCCAGTATCGGCAAACTTCCCTTGGGATGGTTGGACGGTGCAGGTCGCAGACCAGAATCCTTCAAGGCTGTCACTCTTTGCTATGGAAACCATTAGGGTTGTAATAGCTGTCAGGCTTCTGATGGTAGTCATTAATTATGCTTTATGACGTAAACAACAAACAGGGCGGGAAAACGAAGGCCGAGGATGTCGGCGCGGCTTCCCGCCCTGCTTTCATTCTATGATATTTTTACCATGAAACTATTATTCTTTTAGTCTTTCAAATGCTTAACTTCACAATTTTATCCCCAACCTTTATAATATATGTTCCTCTGTTGGATAATGTAATATCCATTACTTGTTTATCCGCTTTTATTGATTTCATTAAAATGCCATCAGTAGTATATATATGAATCATTTCATTTGCATTTACATCAGTAACTCTTATGCCAAAAGTCATTCCCTGAATCCTTACAGATGACTTATTTGTAGATAATACCGCATCGCCATCCTCTTGTTCATAAGCGATTGATAATATAGAGTTGTCAACAATTGCAGGACACGTATAACTACCATCTACATCGATAAATGAGGTTACATCAGAATCATTGAAGGAAACAGAATGGACTTTCCATCCTTGCTCTGGCTTTATAACAAATGTATAAAAGCTCCCTCTTGTTACTTGTGTTGTAACGGCACCATTCTCCGCTTGTTTAATGGTAAGAGTTGGATCATCATAGACAAAGCCGTAAATAGTGACTGTATTGTTTGCACGCTGTGATGGATAGTAATTTTTATTTCCTTCTTGAATAGCTTTTATCTGAAAACGTCCAGCTCTCTTGCAATCTAAATAAGTCCTACTTCCTGCCTGATATAGTTCTGCACTTTCAGTTTCATCCATTGTGTATTTAATAGGTAGGCCAGATGAAGCCTGCGCCATCAATTCTACTTGATCGCCAGTTTTCAAATTGTCCATCGTTTGATACCACTCCAAACTTTGATCTGCCTTGACTACACTTAGTATTCCGCCATGATATGATAAAGTATAATTAGGCGAGCTGCCACCAGACACACTAATTGGATACGTACCGACATCAGACTTTCGTGTTGCTGTTGTTTTGACTAAGGGACGTTCTAAGAGCGTCCATTCGTTATCACTTCCAATAAACCCATCATATATAATTGTAAAGTTGGGATTATCTTCATCAAATGCCCGCTCATAATCACCAACTGAAACCTGCAACTCTCGTGGGAGGATGGTCAGTCTACCAGTTGAGTAATCAAAAGTATAATTCATTGCCTCACCTCCTATAATAGCAATCGGATATGTCCCGACATGACTTAATGTATTAGCTTGGGTTGAAGCGATTGGAGCCTTCTTGATAACACTCTCATCTTCTCCGTTTACAAATCCAACCACAGAGACCTTGAACTGGGGATTCTCCTCCCCATATAGTTTTGTCTCATCACCAACTATGGCAGTGAGCGTTGCAGGTCTTATTTCATACCGATAAACTATATCCAGTGAAAAAGAGCTGTTGCCTTTCGTGAATGTCACTGGAATGCTTACTTCGTATTTACCAACATTCTTCTGCAAAATGGGCATTTCTAATGAAGCCTCATAGCCTATTACATTATTTGTCCAATTCGTCGTCGGAGCAATTCCTGTATAGGTAAAAACGTTTTCTTCAAACGTAATCATTTGAATGATGCTTGCATTACCCCAACTATATGAAGGTGTACTATAGTTGTATTTATTGGGAACATAAGTGAACGAAGTAGCACACCAGCCGCTTGGAGGAGTGTCAGACAAATAGAAAAGTTCTCTCAGAAGGCTACAGCCTTTGAAGGCTCTATCCCCCATTGTTTTTACAGAGCTCGGGATAATAAAGGATATAAGATTAGAACAATTACAGAAGGCTCTTTCTTGTATTGTTTCTATTGTATTTGGTATAACGATTGAAGATGACGAACTGCCTTTGTCGGTCTCATAGAAACTAGCAAACGCTCTCAGGCCTATTTCAACAACTGTATAATCTAATCCATTATACTGAACCGAAGACGGAATTATGTACTGGCTATTATTATAGTTACATGTGAACACTCCACCTGAGCCCGAAGCAGCAACAGAAGCCGTTGCACCAGCCAAATTATAGAACAAATCTCCAATACGTACTCTTTGCTGTGCATTGATGGCTAGGCTCCATGCTATCATTAATAGGGGGAAAACTCGCTTTTTCATATTATGCTACCTTTATTGATGAAACCATTTATTTGTGACTCAGCACATGTGAAAGGAGTGCATGTTCCTTCACCATAAACAATCAAATATGTATTATGAGCTGCGTACTTTGCGCTCAATTCTGGATAATTTGAGAAATCTTTTATTGCCCGGATGTCTAACTCATCAGTTCTATCTATCATAGAAAGATCTAACTCTGGAATCTTAGAGATTCCTTCTACGACATCACTTGTTAATAGGTATTTTTTCATAATGTTTATTTTTTAGAGTTATACATTTCTTCTATGCACATAAAGAAAGGCGCAGACCTTCGCCATACGCCTCTCGGTTCACCACAAACCATGCACATATATGGGAGAAATCTGCGCCCATTTGGGGCAGCTCCTAAATGTGCATTTGCTCTTTCTCGTGGTGGTGAATGAGAGGCTATAGAGCAAATATGTCTTGCATCCCTTACGGAACACATTGCAAATGTACATATTTATTTAATACGTACAAAACAAAAGCCCCAAAATGTTTCGGGCGCAAAGAAAAAGCCTTTTCGCTTTGTGCTGCGAAAAGGCTTCTTCCAATATGTTTAATCTACTGTCTGTTTCTTCAGTTCAATTTGTTTTATTGGTTAATTATTTTCAAGTAACTCCTCCACTTCTGTCTTTAGAAGAGGAAGATGATTGATGATGATACTCCAAAGAATATCAGCCGACAAACTGTCATAGGCATGAATGATGTAATTCCTTGTATCCACGATCTTACGGGCATTGGTGATTTTAATATCTGGACATGCCTTAAGAATACGATTCATGGCTTCACCCATGATTTCGATGTTGCGTTCTATCGCTCTTCTGAGCATAAGGTTAGAGGCAAATTCTTTGAAGAGCTTTGGACGGCCCTCAAAATAAGAAAGCGTCTCATTCACTGCTCCAAGAACATCGTAAAGGTATTTTTGTAATGTTTCATCCATAAAGCGCAACTTTTGTTTTATCTACGTTATTACGGAAAATGGGATTACGGATAGACTGGTCTTCCACCAAGTCAACAGGGCGACCAAGTTCAGACTCAAGTGAGTGCTTGAGACTGAAATAATTAGTCGCATAATCCGCTATTTTATCGGTATTGAAGTGCACAAGGAAATCTATGTCGCTGTCGGAGGAAAAATTCGAAGTGAGTACAGAACCGAATACATAAAGATTCAGCACACTGTGACGTTCGCACAATGCCGCAATCTTGTCAAAGGAGTCTGTAATAATACGATTCATAATCAAAACTTTTTTACCATTTTCACCCAATTACATTACCATTATGGTGCTGTGAGTCACCTCCCACGCCACAAAGATAGTGAAAGCCGAGAGCAAAACAAAATAAATGGGTTTAAAATTTTTCTTTATGATAGAAATTATACTTGTATGAAGGATGAGGGGTGAAGAAGAGAAAATGGTGGGAGTTTTTGGTTATGTGGTGGAAAAGCAGTAATTTTGCATTCGCAAAATAAAAAACAGTATAAAGTGAAGATAATGAGAAATTTAAAGTGGGGCGTAATCCCTGTTTTGTGTTCGTTAGTCTTCCTTACGGCTTGCAATAAGAAGCAGGAGGTGAGTGAGGAGGAGACGTTGGCGGTTACCGTCGAGAAGGTTGTGCCAACAAGTGGTATTGCCCAGATGCCATACGTGGGCGTGGTGGAGGAAGAGAGTTCCACAAGTGTGAGCTTCACAGGTATGGCGATGTTGCAAACGATGACAGTGAGCGAGGGACAGCCCGTGAGGAAAGGGCAGTTGCTGGCTGTGATAGACGAGACGCAGGCCCGCAATACGCTGGCTACCACTAAGGCTGCTCTGGATCAGGCTAAGGATGCTTACGAACGCATGAAGCAGTTGCACGAAAACCAATCGTTGCCCGATATGAAATGGGTGGAGGTGGAGAGCAAGGTGGCTCAGGCTCAGGCGGCTTACGATATGGCGAAGAAGAATCTCGACGACTGCCGCATCTATGCTCCTGTTTCAGGTGTTGTTGGCACGAAGATAATGGGTGTTGGCGAGACTGTTCTGCCTACGGAGCCTGTGCTGACGATTCTCTCCATAGACCGCGTGAAGGTGCGTGTTGCAATTCCCGAACGTGAAATTGCTTCCATCAATGCCGGCACTCCGACTCAGATAACTGTGGATGCCCTTGGCGATGAGGTGTTTCATGGTGGACGCATAGAGAAAGGTGTATCTGCCGACCCTCTGACACATACCTACGACATTCGTATCACGGTGGCTAATCCTGGTCACAGACTGTTGCCGGGAATGGTGGCACGCATTCAAATTGAAAATGGAAAATTGAAAATTGAAAATGGTAAATGTGTGACGTTGCCGGTGACGGCTGTGCAGCAGTCGAGCGACAAGGCTCTGTTTGTGTGGGTGGTGAAGGATGGTAAGGCTCATCGCCAGACGGTAACCATTGGTCAGACTGTTGGTAACCGCGTGGTTATAGAAAGTGGTCTCGCGGAAGGTGAGAATGTTATAGTAGAGGGCTATCAGAAAGTAGGAGAAGGGACACCAATAAAGCCCACCCCCATCCCCTCCCCAGAGGAGGGGAGTTTATAATCTCTAAGTTATGAATCAGAAGAAAAATAGCCCCTCCCTTGGGGAGGGGACAGGGGTAGGTCATTGGGCAGCATGGCCTGTCACGAACTATAAGATAACGATTGTCATCACCGCTTTGCTGTTGGCATTCGGACTCGTGGGTATGTACTTGATGCCCAAGGACGAGTTCCCTGCTTACACCGTCCGTCAGGGACTGGTGGTGGCTGTGATGCCTGGAGCCACCAGCGAGGAGATAGAAGCCCAAGTGGCTCGTCCGCTGGAGCGCTACCTGTTTACGTATAAGGAGGTGAAGCGCGAGAAGACCACCACCACGAGCCAGAATGGTATGTGCCTGGTGATGGTGCAATTGCAGGACAACGTGAACAACAAGGACGAGGTGTGGAGCAAGTTGAAGCACGGATTGAACACCTTCAAGAGCCAGTTGCCGAGTGGGGTAGTGGCATTGGTGGTGAACGACGACTTCGGCGATGCCTGTGCCCTTCTGATTACGGTTGAGAGTCAGCAGCGCAGCTATCGCGAACTACAGAAATACGGCGACGAACTTGCCGACCGCCTCCGCAGGGTGAAGTCGGTGAGCAATGTACGACAGTATGGCGAGATAAAGGAACAACTGACGCTATACGTTGACCGTGAACGCTTGGCTGCATACGGAATCGGTCAGGCAGCCCTGATGCAGGCTATCAACGGACAGGGACTGACCACTATGGCAGGCTCTGTAACTGGCGGTGAACAGAATATACAACTGCACGTCAGTCCTACGCAGAGCAGCGAAGAGGAACTGATGAACCAGATAGTGTTCTCTACAAATAATAAGGTAGTGCGCGTGCGCGATATCGCTACTGTAAAGCGCGAATACGATACCTCGAAGAGTTACGTAGAGAACAATGGTAATCGCTGCGTACTGCTGTCACTTGAGATGAACAGTGGCAACAACATCGTAGCATATGGCGAAGAGGTGGACGAGGTGATATCTCGCTTCAAGCAAGAATATCTGCCTGCCGATGTGGAGATTCGTCGCATTACCGACCAGCCTAAGGTGGTGGGAGATTCCGTTCATGACTTCCTGCGCGACCTCTTCATTTCGATGGCTATTATCGTGCTGGTGATGATGATTCTCTTCCCTGTGCGTTCTGCCATAGTTGCTGCTATCACCATCCCTCTGAGCACATTTACTTCTACTGGTATTATGTACGCTTTGGGCATTCCACTGAACACCATCACGCTGGCTTGCCTGATTGTGGTGCTTGGTATGATTGTGGACAACTCCATTGTGGTCATAGACGGCTATCTGGAGTATCTGGGCAAGGGAATGAGTCACCGCGAGTCGGCTGTGAAGAGCGTGCAGCAATACTTTGCCCCCATGATGCTGGCAACGGTGTGCATCTGTGCCATATTCTTCCCACTGATTATGACCATGAGGGGTGAGGCGCACGATGTCATTCAGTCGTTCCCCATAACGATGACTATCAACCTGATGGTGTCGCTGGCTGTGGCAGTTGCTGTTATACCTGTGCTGAATGCTGCTCTTATCAGGAAAGTGAGTGTGCCCAAAGAGGGCAAGATGAAACTGACGGACCGCGTGCAGTTGGTGTATGACAAAGCCCTTAAGTGGACCTTCAAGCATCCTACACTGACTATGGTGGGGGCTGTGGTGCTGGTGGTTGTAACCAGTCTGATATTCCCACAGTTGAAGATGCGCCAGTTCCCATACGCCGACCGTAACCAGTTTGCTGTGGAGATATTCCTGCCTGAAGGAGAGGGGCTGGACCGTACACGCGAGATTGCCGACTCGATGCGTAATGTCCTGCAAAGAGACGAGCGCGTGACGAGTGTCACTTCGTTTATAGGTTGCAGCAGTCCACGATTCCAAGTATCGTATGCACCCCAGTTCGGTGGAAGAAACTTCGCACAGCTCATAGTGAATACGCCAGACATAGAAACCACCTTCGGCATGCTCAACGACTATGCACCAAAGTGGAGCAACCACTGGCCCGATGCCTATGTGCGTTTCAAACAGATGGACTTCCTCTATGTGCCTACACACGAATATCGATTCTATGGCGAGAACCTCGACAGTCTGAATCGTGCTGCCGAAATGCTGATGGCAGAGATGCGCCGTATCCCTGGTATCGAATGGGTACATACCGACTACGACCAGCCGCACCCTATTATGGAGGTCAGTCTTGATCCCGTGACTTCGGCACAGCTCGGAATAAACCGAACTACGGCTCAGTTGCAGTTGATGTTGCAGACTGGAGAAATGCAGGTGGGAAGCATCTGGGAGGGCGACTACGAGGTGCCCATCATCGTGAAGGACCAAGCGAGCCAAAACATGAAACTGGGCGAAGTGGGCAACACATACCTTACAACTTCTGCCGGACAGAGCATCGCCTTGAGACAAGTGGCTGAGGTAAGCCCTAAGTGGACGGAAACAAAGATTGTTCACCGCAACGGCGAACGTTGTGTGAGTGTGACTGCTGAGGGCAAGCGTAATGTGCTGGCAGCTCCCATTCAGAACCAGATACAGGGTATAATGAAACGATTGCCTTTGCCACAGGGCGTACGTAGCGAGGTTGGAGGCGAAGTGGAACTTAACAACGAGATGCTACCGCAGATTGCAGCCGGAATAGGTATTGCACTTGTAATCATCTTCTTTTTCATTCTCTTCAACTTCAAACGCTTCGGCATTACCATCATTTGTATGGTGGCAATAGCCCTGAGTATGCCTGGAGCAATGATAGGTCTGTGGATAGCAAACCGTACGTTGGGCCTGACTTCGCTGTTCGGATTCATCACACTCATGGGTATTATCATGCGTAATGAAATCCTTATATTCGAACATGCCGACGAGAAGATGGCACAGGGCTGGTCGGCAAAGGATGCCGCTTTTGATGCAGGCCGTCGCCGTATGGTTCCCATATTCCTGACAACAGCAACTACTGCCGTGGGAGTGATACCTATGATTATTGCCGGCTCCTCGTTCTGGATGCCCGTAGGTATAACCATCTTCGCAGGTGGTATCGGTACTTTGATACTTGTCGTTACAGTCCTGCCCGTCGTTTATTGGAAACTAAACGATAAAAAATGAACATTATGAAGCGTACAATATTTATTATTTATTATTTATTATTTATCATTTCGACTGCTTCTGCGCAGCAAGTGCTCGGATTGCCCCAGTGCCTGGAACTTGCCAGGCAGAACAACCGCACTTTGAAGAATGCAGCGTTGGAGATAGATATGTCAACAGAGCAACGCAAGGAGGCATACACGAAGTATTTCCCTGATATCAAGGCAAATGTGATGGCTTTTCATGCTTTCGACGAAATGATGAAAGGAGACGGATTGTATCCACCTGTAATAGCAGCTCTCGATCCATCTTTTGCTCCGCTTGTGGGTACTCCATTCTCTTATAGCGAGTTTCAGCGCGCTTATTCGGCTTCAATTGTCCTTACACAGCCTCTTTATGCCGGAGGTCGCATAATTGCAGGCAACAGACTTGCAAAGATAGGTCAGGAAGCCCAGTTACTTCAGCTTCAGATGAAGGAGAAGGATGTTCTGCAGAAAGTTGCGGAGTGCTATTGGCAGGTGGCTATGGTGAAATATAACCTTGAGACAATCGCTGCTGCTGAAAAGCAACTTAATGTGGTTAATGATTTAGTCACGAACTATGTGAAGGCAGGTGTGACTACTCGTAACGACCTGTTGAAGGTGCAACTGCGACAGCAGGAACTGGCCTCGAACCGACTGAAGCTGGAGAATGCCGAGCACGTATTGCTGGTGCTGCTTGCCCAGCAGATAGGAATGGCAGGACAGAATATCGACATTGATGCAGCTTCGCTTGAAGCTCAAGACCCATCGAAGGTGTTTGTAGCTGCTGAAGAGGCTGTGGCTGCTCGTGAAGAAACGGCCTTAATGCAGAAACAGGTAGAGGCTAACGAATGGCAGGTGAAACTGGAACGCGGCAAATATCTTCCATCAATAGCTTTTGGACTGATGGGATATAACACAGGAATTGGAGGTTTCAGCAGTAACGTGAAGGCATACATGGACACCAATATGACCAATGGTTTGGTGTTCGGAACGCTATCGATACCATTGATGGAGTGGTGGGGCGGAAGGCACGCAATACGTCGCACACAGATGAAACTGCAACAGGCAAAGAACGATGCTGAGGATGTGCGCGAACAGTTGGCTGTGGATGTGGAATCGGCTTGGAGCAATCTTACGGAAGCCTACAAACAGATAGATATAGCGCGTGCCAGCGTTAGTTCGGCAGAGGAAAACCTGAGGATGTCAACCGACCAATACAGAGCAGGGACAGAAATGCTGAGCGACCTGCTGGATGCTGAAACCCTTAACCGTCAGGCTCGTAGTCAACTCTCGGAGGCTATGGCTAACTATCAAATTCGCCTTGCCGACTATCTTCGCAAAATCCGCTGATATACAACAGATAGAATCTCTACAAAAAAATATTCTTATCCTTTTTTGTTTTTTCGCTCACTTATTCGTACCTTTGCAGCCGATTTTAAGGATGGTTCGGTAGCTCAGTCGGATTAGAGCAACAGCCTTCTAAGCTGTGGGTCATGGGTTCGAGCCCCATCCGAATCACAAAAGCCTCCCAGAAAAGGGAGGCTTTATTTTATCATAGTCTCATAGCATTATCGGTTGCAAAGGCGTCGGAAATCGCAGTATTTACAATGCTTTTGGACATCATTTGACTGAACGAAGGGACGCGAGGGGTCGTAGATTTCCGATACAATGCGTCGTAGTCCTTCTGTATATTCTTCGGCATAGTCACGAATGTCTGTTACAGTTTCCTTTCCCAATCGCAGAGTCGGGTCGTATTTTACAGAATCCGTGGCAGATAGTACATAGAACAGACAAGGAGCAACTGGGTGTTCTGTTTTTTTGCTCATAATGAGTGAATAGAGGAATGTCTGCAGATAATATGCATGGGCATTTACGGCGCTGGCATCGAATATTCCGTCTATATTTGAGGGAGCGCTTTTTGATTTTCCTGTTTTGTAGTCTACGACACGCAAGGTGGGATGTCCATCGACATTCATGATATCCATGCGGTCAATACGTCCACCAACAGAAAGTTTTACCTCGCGATTGCCTGATGGAACGGTGATGGTGGTGTAGTGGTCGGTTTCCATTTCATAGATGGTGAATGGGGTATGCTCCATATCCCATTGCAAAAGTTGGAGTACGAGCTTTTGTATGACATCACGAATTATCATATTTACACCACTATGGCTTGGAATCTCCCCAAATGCAGCATCGAGATGTGGCATCAGAAGTACAGGTGTCTGAACATACGGCTCAATGTCGGAACGTAGCACTTGCTTACGTCCCGTCTCTTTGCAAAGACTGCGGTAGAAATGTTCACAAGTGTCGTGAAATATTGTACCGAAGATGGCAGCATCGATGCCATCCTGCGGACGCTCCGGCATACGCAATTGTGCTATGTATTGGAAGTAGAAACGCATAGGACATGTGATGTACTGGTTGATGGCAGACGGTGAAAGACTGCGCTTTGCAAGTAGTATTTTCATAACTTGCTCGTCCTTCTCTATGGTGATATCCGTGCCGCTGGGAATAGAGAAGGGAACGTCCGACTTAAATTGTATGATAGGTAGATTCGTTTCTACTAACAGTTGACGCAGGAAACGGCTTTGTTCACGTTGTGAGGTTCCGCTGCTTTGTTCGTTATAGACAAGCGTAATATCTTCGGCTCGTTGCAGAAGGCGGTAGAAAGAGTATGCATAGACGGCATCTTGACGTTCTATTGTGTCGAGCCCGAAATGCGCGCGTAATATATAAGGTATAAGGGACGTGTCGTTTGAACGGCGGGGTATGATGCCTTCACCTACCGATAGCATTATGAGATGTTGGAAATCTAGGTTACGTGCTTCGAGCAGTCCCATTACCTGTATGCCTTCATCCATCTCTCCGTGGAACGGAATGCTGGCAGAAGCTATAGACTGACGAATGAGGCGGCGTAGGGTTATGAGGCTAACATCGAGTGTTCCGTCGTCAACCAACCAACGGAACTGTCCCAATATTCGATAAATCTGGAATGTGGCTTCCGAGTATATCTCATACATTGAATGTTCTTTCTCGTCAGCAAGAGACGCTCCCAAAGCTTCGATGGCTGCTATAATCCAGTCGAGTAATTCTAATGATGTTTGAATGGGACGCAATGGAAGATGTTCGGTTGGGAAGGTCTTGAAGAATGGATTCTTTTGCAGACGTTCCACTGCTGATGGCAGAAAACGGGCTTGGTCGGCATTGTAACCATCAACCTGCAGGTCGATGAGTGCTGAGAAATATCCATTTATAGCCGTATCCGTCAATGGGAATCCCATAGTGATATTGACTTGTGTTCCATCTGGTAGAGAGTGGAGAGCGCTGTGCATTAGTGATTCGTCGCATAGCACTATCGCTGAACCCTGAGACGGAGCTGTAGATGTCCATTGCGACAGATATCGTGCCTGAGCATTGTCTGTAGTTGTTGCAATGAATTGTATTTTTTTATTGTTGCTGATTAGATTATCGTAGATGTCTTCGGGTAGGGCATTGGGAAATTCCTTTAGGTTATGGCGTAGGAATAGACCCGCTTCGTGTGTGCTGTTCTGCGATGCATAGAAAACATCGTAATCCCAATAAAAGAGAGCCTTGCCCTCATCGCGCATTGCACGGAAAAGTGTCTGTTCAACTTCGTCCAATACATTGAACCCCACAAACGCAAAAACGGTGTTTTTAATCCTTAACCCTTCATCCTTAATCCTTAATCTTTCTGCCACTTCGCGGTAGAGTGCGCCCTTGTACATGAGGCCGCGGCTTCGCAGCTCTTCCTTCAGACGACGATACATCTCAGGCATTGCTTCCCACATCTCCATAAAGCGTTGCTTGACCTCGGTCTGATGCTCTGGATTGAAGTCCGTGAAGAATTGGCGTAGTGCTGCAATCTGTTTATCGTTGAGGAAGTCAACGCTCTCCATCTTCATCAGGTCGGCAACATTCGTAAATAGTTTCTCCGCAGGAACCATGTGTTTGTCAATGTCGCCAAAGTCGTTCATAAGTATCTCCCCCCAACTGTAGAATGTATCTAATGGTTCTGGATTTGGTACGAGTTGGGAATAAATCTTATGGAGAAGGCATACGTTGGGGATTGGGTCGCTTGGTGCCAGAGGGGAGAACTGCTGAAATAGTTCATCGATAGTCTTGAAACGTGGAGCCCATACCGGTCCTTGGGCGATGTGGGATAGGAACGTGTTCATATACAATTGTGCACGTTTGCCTGGGAATACAATTGTTATGCCCGACAGGTTTTTGCCGTAACGCTCCAACAGATCCTTTGCTACATGATATAAGAATGGTTTCATCTCTAAGCTCTAAACTTTACACTCTCCACTATATTACTATAAACATACCACAACCAGCCTTCTATTTCGCGTTGGGGATACATGCTATGCAGGATGTCCATATATTGCTGCACCTGTTTGTGATACTCTTCATCAGGCCTGCCGAATTTGAAATCGACAACAATTATTTTATTGTCGGAAATCATGACTCGATCGGGACGTTTTTTCAAAAGTTTCCCTTCGTTGTCAGGATCTGGTATAAGTATGTTACATTCGTTGAACAACTGATACTTTCCTGATAGCCAGTCTTTAACTTGGGGATGACGGAGGCCGCGTTGTGCAAACTTGCGAACTTCATTGAGCTGATTGTCGCTTTTCAGAATTCCCTGTTGTGCTAAACGCTTAGTTACAGAATCTATGTCGTCAGCTGTTTCAATTTGACTGAATACATAGTGCATCAGCTTGCCTTTGTTGATGTAAGACAGCTGTGTCTCGTCTGTGTTGTCTTCGTTCGTTCTTGAGATGAAATCAGACGCTTCGCTGCTTTGACGGAACGAAAGTTTTCCGTCGTACGACTGCATGGGGATGGTGATGGGAGCATGGTATTCCGTTTCTAACTTGTTTTCAGTTGCAACTGGTGCTCCTACCTCATAGATAATTTCCTCTTTCTCTTTCTTTTCGTTTTCGTTTTCGTTGGTCTCCTTAAGAACTTCGTAGAGAAGGTCTGCAACATTCTCATCCTGTTTGCCGTTTGTCATTCCATTTTGAGAAAGTCCCCATACGAGAAGGTTTGCTTTTGGA
>Ga0247611_10007544_pt1 | contig 13618 bp, 12 predicted proteins | sample 177DNAGHGhighgp2_FD_192422 | JGI IMG/M metagenome (GOLD analysis project Ga0247611, IMG submission 192422) | Sheep rumen microbial communities from Palmerston North, Manawatu-Wanganui, New Zealand - 1770 DNA GHGhigh gp2 | ecosystem: Host-associated > Mammals > Digestive system > Stomach > Rumen... | reverse complement strand
GTTCTTGCAGAGCAATGGGTGTTACAGTAAAAGATTAATTAATGGAAGTGCAATAATAAGCACGTTATGACCATGAAAGGAAAAGAAAAATGGCAAAATTAACTAAAAAACAAAAGAAAATGCAGGAAATGTTGGCTGATTTCACTCAACCGGCTACTGCAGTTGATTCTATTAAAAAATTAAAAGAAATATCTAAAGAATTGTCTAAGTTCAACGAAACGGTTGAATGCCACATGAGATTAGGTATTGACGTAAGACAAGCTGATCAACAAATTCGTTCAACAGTTGTTCTTCCGGCAGGTCTTGGTAAAACCGTTAGAGTTTGCGTAATTGCTAAAGGTGCAAAAGCTACTGAGGCAAAAGATGCAGGTGCTGATTATGCAGGTGCTGAAGAAATTATTGATAAAATTTCTGACGGTTGGTTTGAATTTGATACATTAATTGCAACTCCTGACTGTATGGGTATGTTGGGTAAACTCGGTAGAGTTCTCGGACCTAAAGGCTTGATGCCTAACCCTAAGACAGGTACTGTTACAATGGATGTAGCAAAGGCTGTTAAAGATGCTAAAGCAGGTAAAGTTGAATTCCGTGCTGATAAACAGGGTATGATTCACTGCCCTATCGGTAAAGCTGAATTCAGTGAAGAAGATTTAATCAAGAACTATGCAACTTTAGCTGATGCTATATTAAGAGCAAAACCATCATCAGCAAAAGGTACATTTGTTAAATCTGTTTACCTTGCAACAACTATGGGACCCGGTTTGAAATTGGATCCAAAAGTTTTTGCAGCTGAAGTTAAAGAACTTATTGCCGGTTAATTTTACGGTTCAAATAAAAAGACTATCCTTATTATAGGATAGTCTTTTTGTATAACAAAGCCCGATGCTGAAAATTGCTCGGGCTTTTGTTTCCTTATCCTAATTTCCTTAACGAAATCTTTTTCCGTTTCCTTATTTCCTTAATTATCCAACGGCTTTCGATACAAAGTTTGCTATATCAAAGAATGTATCTTTTACAAATTCTTTTGCTAATGTTGAAACAGGTCTGTTTTCTATACAGTCAAAAATATAGAAAATCGGGTCTTTAGCATTGTTAAAACGCATTCTTCTGTCTCTTTTGCCGATAAATTTATATGTTTCCAAATCAAATTCAGCATTGTTTGCTTTTTTATTTTTTCTTGCGGTAATCATACCGAATCTTTGTGCTTGTGGGTTTGCTAACATAATTTCAAATCTCTCTCTTTATATCTTACATATATATAAAGTATGTATTATAAAAATTATTGCCTTTTTAATTTCATATTATTAAGTTTTGTTAACAAAGCTGTTAACTTAATGTTTGTTAATACATATTAAACCTCTGTTGTTTTTATTGTAATATGTACTAAGATATCAGAGAAAGAGGTATAAATGAATACAGTTGTTATAGTTGGACGAGTTGGTAGAGATGCTGAGATTAGATATTTTGAATCAGGCAAGGTAAAGGCAAATTTTTCTGTTGCGGTAAATCGTTGGGATTCAAAAACAAAGGCAGAAGTTACTGATTGGTATAACATAGATGTATGGGACAAGCAGGCGGAATTTGCAGGCGAATATGTTAAAAAAGGTATTCAGGTCGCAATAGACGGACGTATTCAGCAGGATAAATGGACTGATAAGGCTTCCGGAAATGACAGAGAACGTTTTATAATTATTGCGAACAGCATAAGACTGCTTGGTTCAAAAAGAGATGCGGAAGTTTTATGATAATTAATTCAAATGTTGCCTGCATTATTGCAGATGATCTGACAGGTGCAAATGACTCTGCTTTACAGTTTCAGATGCACGGGGCAGGTACTCAGATATTGTTAAGTGAAGATGTTGAGGGCTTAAATATAAAAGGTACCCAGATGTGGGCTATTTCTACGGAGTCGAGAAATATTGCTCCCGAGTTGGCTTATGAAAAAGTAAAGCATACCACTCAGGTAATGATTGATAAATTTAATCCTGATTTTTTCTTTAAAAAAATTGATTCAACTATAAGAGGAAATATAGCCGTAGAGACATTGGGAATGTTAGAGGTTTTAGGTTGGGATGCAGCGATTATAGTGCCGGCATTTCCGATTGAGGGCAGAGTTACTGTAGGCGGTTATCATCTTTTAAAAGGAATACCTATTGAACGCACGGAGATGGCAAGAGATCCTCATTCTCCTATAAGTGAATCGCATTTACCTACATTATTGATAAATCAAATTGGAAAAGATTATGAAAATATCGTGGCTTCACTGGATTTAAGAGAAGTTATGAAGGGTGCAGGACCTATATTAAAGGCATTAAATGATTTAATATCTGCGGGGAAGAAGCTTATAGTAATTGATGCTGTGTCAACGGTTGATATTGAGCAGGTTTTGCTGGCTATGAATAAATCTGATTATAAAATATTACCTGCAGGAACTGCGGCAACAGCCAGAATATTAAGTGATATGTGGTTTTCGGATATTAAACCTCATCATATAAACAAGACTATTCCCGAATTGCCAAAGCTTATAATCTCCGGTAGTGTAACTGAGATTACAGCAAGTCAGATAAGAGCATTTGAGGCAGCGGATGACTATGACGAAAACAGTTTGATAGTAAAGCTTGATACCGAAACTGTTTTAAAGGGTGTAAGCGATGAGTTGGTAGACAGGGTTGTAACTAATTTGGGGCAGAATAACATTGTTGTTGTTCATACATCAAACGTCGTTCAAAACTTTGACGGATTTTCTGATGCGTCATTGGATGCCGAGCTGACAAAGGAAAAATTAGCATCAAGAATTACTGATTTTCTTGCGGAATTGACAAAGAGAGTTACCGAGAAAAAGGATGTCATATTAATTCTTTTGGGTGGAGAAACTTCTTACAAATGTTGTAAGGCAATAGGTGCTTTACAGTTACAATTGATTGATGAAGTTGCTCCTGCTATTGCATTAAGTCTTGATCATAATGCTCAATGGATAGTTACGAAGTCAGGCAATTTGGGTTCTACAAGTACGTTAATAGATATTTTAAAATATTTTGAAAATCATGAATAAATATTCGGATAAAATAATAATAACAACCGGTGATCCAAACGGTATAGGGGCAGAGATTACGATAAAGGCTTTAAATAAGCTGGAGATACCGGAAAGTAATGTAGCCATAATTTCAAATAAAAAAATTATGGATTATTATGGCAAGTTGAATAAGAATTACGAGATAATAGAAATTCCGTTTGAAGATGAAATCAGAGCCGGTGAAGTGACTGCTGCAGCAGGTGAATTTTCTTACCAAAGCTTGAAAAAAGTATGCGAAATCAGACCAAAAGCTATTGTTACTGCACCTGTTGCAAAGAATGCAATGCATTTGGCAGGTCATCTTTATAACGGGCAAACCGAGGTTTTGGATAAGTTTTTGGCTCATGGGGAGCAGCATGCGGAAATGCTTTTTGTCGCAAGAGATTTCAGAGTATTACTTTTAACAAGGCATTGTGCGTTGAAAGAAATTAATTTGACAAAAGAATTAATAACTAAAAAAATTACTGATTTAGACGAATTTTTCAAATCAAGATTAAATATAAGCAGTCCAAAATTTGCATTATGCAGCCTAAATCCTCATGCAGGAGAAGATGGAATTTTAGGGCACGAAGAAATTGAAATAATGCTTCCTGCAGTTGGTGAATTAAAAAAATCGGGTATAAATATAACTAATCCGCTTCCGTCGGATACATTATTTGTAAAAGCCGGAAAGGCATATAATTCAAAAGAGAAAATTCCGTATGATTGTTATATTGCCGCATATCATGATCAGGGTTTGATACCTATTAAGACTGTTGCAGGAGATGAAACCGTTAATATGACAATAGGACTGGATATTATAAGGACTTCTCCGGGGCATGGAACGGCATTTGATATTGCAGGGAAAAATATAGCTGATGAAAAAGGCATGATATCCGCTATTAATGCTGTTTTAAGTCTGTAATTTCCCGTAAGACTTACAGATATTGAGCTGACACAAATTATTGACAACTGCTGTTAAAATATGTTAACATTGGCACATAAAAACGGAGGTTTGGTTATGGCTGATACATATAAAATTATTGATTGTCCTGCTTGCGGTAAGCCGATGAAAAAAGTATTTTTACCTGAGACAGGTATAAATATTGATATTTGTTTAGACGGTTGCGGCGGAATATTTTTTGACAATAATGAATTTAAAAAATACGATGAGCAGCATGAAAATCTTGAGGACGTTATTAAGGAAGCAGAAAATAATACGTTTCCTATACAGCCGGATGAAGATGCAGTAAGGGTTTGTCCTGCATGCGGTGCTAATATGGTAAAAAATTCCACCAGTGATAAAAATGAAATTACCATTGACGAATGTTATTCTTGCGGTGCAAAATTCCTTGACCATGGCGAGTTAACAAAAATCAGAGCTGAATATGCTACAGAAAAGGAAAGAGCAGATGCTGCCGTCAGAGCATTGTTATATTCTCCTGAAGGTGCGGAGTTAGCTAGATTAAATAACTCTTCCGAGAGAGTTCAAAGAAAATTGGACAGAAGGAATGCCTCACTGCTTGGAAAATTATTTAACCGTTTAATGGGTATATAATTATATCAGTGATTACAAAATTTATTATATTCACAGAATTTACAACGACTTAAATTTTTATTAAAAGATTTGGTCGTTGTAATTTTTTGGCAGGTTAAAGACAGCTTTTCTTTATAATGTTCTTTTTTATTATTATCCAGAGTAATTAAGTGATTTTGATTGTTTTTCAGGTCGATATACACAAATGACAGGTCAAAATTGTTTCCCCAACCTTTTTTTAATATTTCATCAGCACAAATAAGATAAATCATTGTCTGGAAATCGTCCTGTGGATTTTTTGGAATAGCACCTGTTTTATAGTCAAGGATGTAATAATCGTTGTTATTTTTCATAAAAGCGTCAAGCCTGCCGCCAATCCAAAATTCACCAAGTCTTGAAGTAAGGTTGTATTCGGAATTTACATACTTCATTTGGAAATATTTGTTGTTAAGGAGTAAATTCCATATATGTTTTTCTTCTTCAGTCAGAGTAGGAATAAATTTTTCTATATTGTCACCTCGAAGATAATAATGTGCCAGAGCATGAATTTTCTTACCTTTTTCATAAATTCCGGCGAGTTGAGGTACATTGAGCTTTTGAATATATCTGAACTCATATTTCTTTTGGCATTCTTCAAATGTTTTAAGAATATTTGGTGAAAATACTTGCATAAAATTATTATAATAGAAAATATTTCACTGTGAAATCTATTGTTTGTAATTTTCTTAAATATTTACTTTTAACCATGATAGGTGATATAATAATTTTACACTTGGAGTTAAGTTACCAATGATGAGCCAAACCAAAAAACTTTCAATTGCATTCTACTGGCACATGCATCAGCCGGTGTATCAGCTTTCACCTGAGGGTGATTATTTAATGGCATGGGTTCGTCTGCATGCCGTAAAAGATTACCTCGATATGGTTACTATTGCGGACAATTTTAAAAATATAAAAATAAATCTGAATTTAGTGCCTGTCCTGTTGGATGCATTTATTGATTATGGTATGAAAGATGCTCATGATTTGCATTCCAGATTGACAATTACTCAAATTGAAGATTTGAATGATGAGGATAAAGAATTTATTTTAAATAACTTTTTTGATGCGAATTATAAAACAATGATTTATCCTTATCCGGAATATAACAGATTATTTCAAAAAAGACAGTCATTCAGAGATGTTGATGTAAATGCTTTTTCCAATCAGGAATATTCTGATTTAATGGCATTATTTAATTTGGTTTGGTTTGATCCTGTATATATAAAAGAATACCCGTTACTTAAAAAATTGATAAAGAAGGGTAAAAATTATACTTATGAGGATAGGTGTTCAATTATTGAGTTACAGCGTGATATTATAAGAAGAATTATTCCAACGTACCGTGAATTTTTAGAAAAAGGTAAAATTGAAGTTACAACAAGCCCTTATTATCATCCGATTGTACCGATAATGCTGGATATAAATTCTATTGATATCTCAAACAGAGATGGACTTCCGTCAAATTTGAAAATGAACTTGGATGCTAAAATTCAGACGGAAACAGCCTTAGACCGTATGGAAGAATTGTTAGGCAAACGTCCGAGAGGGATTTGGCCATCCGAACAATGTATAAGTCCCAAGGAATTGGATTTATTTAAAAGTTTAGGGGTTGATTGGACTATTTCGGATGAGGGAATTCTTGCGGATTCTATAAAATTTGAATTTATCCGTGATTTTAAAGGTTATATGGAAGATCCTTATCATCTGGTTAAATCGTATGAATATAAAAACGGGATTAAAATGATATTTAGAAATTCTATGATTTCTAATCTGATAGGATTTGAATATCCTAATTTTGATTCTGAGGCTGCCGCAAAAGACTTGTATGAACGTATTAAAGTAATGCAGAGTAAATTGCTTTCATCTCCTGACGAAAACCACTTGTTAACTATTGCGATGGATGGTGAAAATTGTTGGGAAAATTATCCTGCGGATGGTAATGTATTCCTGAATACTTTGTATCGTTTAATAGATGAAGATGACTCTCTGGAAACAGTATTAATCAGTGATTACCTTGACAGAGAAAAGCATCACAGACCTTTACCAAAAATTAAAGCCGGCTCTTGGATAAATCGTAATTTCAAATTATGGATAGATGAACCTACAAAAAATCTGGCATGGCAGTATTTGAAAAATGTAAGAGATGATTTTTGTAATTTTGTAAAGAAGCATCCTGATAATCCGAATATCGTCAATGCAAGAAAAGAATTATTTATTTGTGAGGGAAGTGACTGGTTCTGGTGGTATGGTGAACCTAATGATTCAGGAAGAGATAATATATTTGATTATCTTTTCCGTGAACATTTGAAGAACATATATATATATCTTGGTATGGATATTCCGGAATACTTGGATATTCCGCTTCTGTCAGTGATAACAAAACCTTCAAGATATCCTAAAGGCGAAATAAATCCGTCTATAAATGGTGAAGAAGATGATGATTCGTGGTTGAATGCCGGTTGTATTGATATTCCTGACGGGCCTGTCTTAAAAGAAAATAAGTTTTTTGACAGAATTTGTTTTGGATATGATAAAGAAAATTTATATTTGAGATTTTATGTAAACAATTATATTTTTGAAAATCCGGCTAAAAAAGACTGGATATATCAGATGTATGTTTACACAAGATGTGCATCTAAAAAACATTCTTTGTCACCGGTGAGATTGATAAATAAAACTGAAGATATTTTGCCGATTACAAAACAAAAATTCCATAATGAACTTCAAATTTCAATTTTCCATGGTAAACTGAATTTTGTCCGATTAATAAAATCTATACCTAACAATCTGTGGGTATTACAGTCTTCAAAGAATATCAAGTATGTTTTTGACAAGGTAATTGATTTAAAAATTCCTTTTGATGATCTTGATATAGGATATGGGGAAAATATGGAATTTGTATTTGTTAATGCTCTTGTAGGACTGAATGATATATTTATTCCAAATGAAATGTTGTTAAATATTATAAGAGATTAACCTTAAATTTTTCTGGTATGGCAGATTGCTATTGCAATTGAATCTACTGTATCGTCAAGTTTCGGCAAGGTATCCGTTCCTAAAGAAATTTTTACCATTTGTTCAACTTCTTTTTTCTCAGCTCTGCCAAAACCTGTCAGAACTTTTTTAACTTCCATAGGCGTATATTCAAATATCGGAATATTGTGTTTCTCAAGTATGGTAAGAATTACTCCTCTTGCGTGTGCAACCGGCATTACAGTAGTCTGATTATGTACGAAAAACAGTTTTTCTATAGCTGCCGTATCAGGTTTTAACTGTTCTACTATAGTATTCATATCGTTAAAAATTTCTAAAAGTCTGGAAGACTCCCGTTCTCCTTTTTTAGTCTGAATTGAACCTGAGGATACGAGCGTACAAGTTTCACCGTCAAAATCTATTAATGAGTACCCGACAATTGCCATTCCGGGATCAATGCCTAAAATTTTCATAATATTGATTTTATCATGTTTAATAAATTAAGGCACAAATTTAAAGCTTCTTATCATTATTTTCTACCCATATTATTGTAAGGGACATCGGTTCTTTTACGTTGAATGGATTGGGATTACTGCTTTTATAGTTTGTGTTTTTGATGTTTTTGTCATAGAAATTTATTTTTTTGAAAAGTTTTTTTGTGTAATTTAAAAAATCCATAAGCTGTCATCTCCAACTATGTGAATAATATTATTTTTAATTATGCCCTTTTTATCACTGTACAAAATCCCCGTTAAGTATAAATTTTAAATGTAAAATATTGGTAATTTTGGTATATGTGTAATATAATATTTCTTGTTATGAAGAGAAAAATTGCTGCAATTTTAACCCTGGGAACTATTGCTGTTTTATATGGCAGCTACTATATTGGCATACCTCTTCTTACTAATAATTCAAAATTTGAAAGTTTTTTGGAAAACAGGATTTATGCTCAATCAGGAATTAAGATTGATTTTATAAAGCCGAGATTTAGAGCAGGCGTAATTCCTTCTTTAATTTTTAAGGCTGACGGCGTTAATGTGATAAATCCTGATGGGACAAATTCCCTTGAAGTCAAAAATCCTTATTTATCAATTAAATTATTACCATTATTATACAAAAATGTTTCTGTTAGTAAATTACAGGCAGATAGTGTTCTTGCAAACCTAAGATATGGTAAAGATAAAAATTTTTATATAGGACAATATCCGATAAAATTTGGACAACAGCCGATATTTACTTTAAGATGTATAGCTATGAATATTTCACAGTATGCGGTTAATCTTGATGATGAAGTCCAAAATAAAAAATTGAAAATTGACGGAAATTCATTCGTAGTTCATAAATATAAAAAGGATAAACGATTAAAATTTTCTGTAGATTCTAATTTATATGCAGGCGGTGATATTTCTTCATTAGTCGCTGATGTCGATGTGGCTTTGCCGATTACTAAAATTAAAGAAGATAATTTAAAAGTAGATATAGCATTGAAAAATCTTGATTTAGCAGATTTTAGCGAGTACGCAAATACTCTTTCTAAAGGCGAGATTGTGAGTTTAAGAGGAAAGATAGATTTATACTCAAATACAGACAATGTACAGGGGCATAAAAATATTAAATCAGATTTAATGATAGACAAGCTCGGTATTTTCCTTAAAGATAATGTTGAATCTATATATTGTGATTATCCGCTTGTAATAAGTAATGACGTAAATGTAATTAATGATGGTGTTAAAATAAATAATTTAAAACTTATTACAAAAGGTATTGATTTATTCCTGTCCGGAGGAGTGTACAAAACCAATGCTAAATTCCCGAATCTTGATTTAAAAGCAACTGTGAATAATGCCGAAGGAAAGTATTTGTTACCGTTATTCCCCGGATTTAAAGATTTAAATCCTGATTTTGATTTTCATAAGTTAAAAGAAAATTATGTATCCGGTAAAGCTACAGGTAACATGGAAATCAAAGGTGAGGCAAACTATCCTCATCTGGGCGGCAGCATCTTGCTTACAGATGTTTTAATAAACAGACCGATAAAGGGTGCTCCTCAAAATGGTATTGTAAAACTAATGTTTAAAGATCATACAATGAATCTGGATGTTCATGTTATGACAGCTCCGGCGGAGTTTGTTGATGTTAAAGGTTCATTTAAGTTGTTTAAAGAACGGTACTCCGATATAACCGTAAAAACAACAAATAAAATTGATTTGGTTGAAGCTAAAAGAGTTTTAATGCCATTGAGAGATGTTTTTAAATTTGAACTTGGGCCTGTTCCTATATTGGATGTTCCGGCAGGCACAGGGAATGCGAATTTTCGAATTGCGGGAACAAGAACAGAACCGCACGCTTGGGGTAGTATAAATTTTAATAACGGAGTTGCATCTTTTATTACTATCAACAATATGGTTGCAAAGAATATTGCCGGTTGGGTAAAATTTAACGGTGAAGATGTTACTTTTAAGACAACATCTTTGACATTGAATAATCTTCCAGTTGACGTAAATGGTAAATGCTCAATGAGGGGAGATGTAACCGTTGATATTAAGGGCGATAATCAAAATTCCGCAGATTTACTAAAAATAGTGAATACCTCGCCTATTTTGGGAGAATTGCAGCACATGCTTGCTCCAATTACATCAGGCAGCGGCAAAACCAAACTAAAAATGACAATTTTCGGGCATGTTGACAGAGGTGTAATGCCTGTATTTAACAAAGATTTGTTTGCCAGAGGTTCTATTGAATTTGTTAATAATGTGATGACCTTTTTCCCGCAAAAAGTTCCTGTTTCAAATATCAATGGTATCGTGAATTTTGATAAAAAAGACGGTAACTTTAAAATTGATGCTAATCTTGTTAATTCTCCAATAAGTACAAATGGAGTTATCAAAAATAATATTCTGACTGCAAATGCTTATTCAAACAGATTTAATGCAGGTGACGGCTGGAAAATTGCGAGATTATTTTATGGAAACAGAATACTCCCTGTTCCGGGTATAAATACTGTAAACACTTCTTTTTCCGGTCATTATAAAGGTATCATAAATATTGACCGCTTTGATTACAGCAAGATTATAGCCAAGGGTAAGGTATATAACAACTATGGTTCAAAGTCTCCGATAATAGTTAATAACAGCGACTTTGACATTAAAAACGGACATGTTCATATTTCTCCTATTAGGGGTGTAATGAAGGGTAATCCGTTTAATATGCAGGTTGATATAGACCATTTAATGACTCCAAAACAGGTTTATAACGGTACTTTTTCTATGAAAAAGTTTGATATGGCTGCATTGAATGGTTTGTCTATCCCTGAAATTCCTCAGTTTAAGGATTTGAGTAATTTTAACGGTACTGTTGATATAGCTTCGAAAATTATAAATAACAATATAAGACTTTACACTCAGATAAATAATACGGAGTTTGTATATAACCCTAAAAATTTGAAAATAAAAATTGCAGACGGAACTGTTTTATATGATAAAGATGATGTAAATCTCAATCGCATAAATGCTCATTTAGGAGAAATGCCGGTATTTTTGAACGGTAAAATTTCAAATATTTCGTCTGACAATCCAAACATGAATTTATATGTTAATGCAAAACCTTCACAGGAATTCTTTGATCAGTTTATAAATGCAAAATCAGTTTATCCGATAAAGCTTAAAGGTGATATTATTGTATCTTCGAAATTACAAGGTCCTGTGTCAGGGTTATATTCAAAAACGAATTTAAAACTTGATGAGAATTCAAGTGTGTATTATATGGGTGCAACGGTAGGAGATTTGACCGGTGCCGTTAATATTTATGCAGATTGCTTATCTGGTAAAGATTGGGTTAAAATTAACAATTTTAAATATGATAAAATTGTAACCTCCCAAAATGGTAAAAAATTCCCTAATTCACAGTTAACAGCAAGCGGAGGTATAAAATTTGCAGGTACAAATAATTTAAAATTCACAGATTTCAGAGTAAAAACACATACTCCTACTGATGCTAAAATATTTAATATAATTTTTAGAAAACCGTTTATAAAACAGGGTGTATTTATGGCTGATATGCTTATAAACGGAGATATGCTTGCCCCAAAAATTACAGGAAATCTCAATGTTACAGGTATTGATGTTCCTGTTGTAGATGCTACGGTAAAGGATGTGAAATTCCTTTTCAAACCTGACAATATACATATTAATTCAAACAGCTTAATAATGGATAATAAAATGGTTCTGGATGCTGTAATGCAAAACAGACTTGTTTCTCCATATATTTTTAACGATGTTAAACTTCATTTTAATAAGCTGGACTTGAATGTAATATCTGATGCAATGCAAAATTATGATGCAAATTTATATAAGCAAAATCTGGGTGTTGAGCAGGGTACAAAATCAATGCCGGCTACAGATGTTATTGTAAAATCAGGTACTGTTACTGCTGATATCATAAGAATGCAGCAGCTTGATGCAAAAGATTTTATAGCTAATTTTACTATAAATAAAAATAAAATAGCAAAAGTCAAAAATTATTCGATAAAGTTGGTAGACGGAACTTTATTCGGAAATGGAGAGTATGATATAAAAAATAAAAAGTTAAAGCTGGTTACTGAAATGAAAGGTGTTAACGCCCAAAATCTTGCAGATAATTTGTTTAATTTAAAAAGTCAGTGTTATGGTGCGATGAGCGGTAAATTGAGCATACAATGCTTCGGAAGTAATCAGGAAGAATGCCTGAAATCTATGAAAGGTAACGGCAAATTTGATATTATTGACGGAAGAATGCCAAAACTGGGTTCTCTTGAATATCTGTTAAAAGCTACAAATATTGTTTCGAGTGGTATTACAAGAATTTCAATTAACAATATTATTGATTTAATTACTCCTTTAAAAACAGGTAATTTCAAAAGCATAAAGGGGCATTTTGACATTAATAAGGGTATTGTGGAAAATTTGGAAATTTTCTCAAAAGGTCAGGATTTAAATTTATATTTGAGCGGATCTTATAATATTGAAACTTACATTGCAAATATGGAAGTCTATGGCACGTTGTCTAACAACCTTACTTCCGTATTTGGGAAACTAAAGAATTTCTCACTCAATACACTTCTCAATACTATTCCGTTCCTTAATAATACGGAATATTCTCCTGAAGTTGCCGAAAAAATTAAGAAAGTCCCATCTGACTCAAGTTCCAGTGTCGCAAGAATATTTGCGGTAATCATTGATGGTGATATTAACGGATTGAGTTATGTAAAGAGTTTCAAATGGGTTAAGTAAATATTATTTAAGAGAATTAATTGCTTGTGCAATATTGTCGGATTTATATATGTAATTCCCTGCAACAAGAGAATTAACCCCATATTCTTTACAAATTTTACAGGTTTCATTATTTATACCGCCGTCAACCTGTATAATTATATTTTTGTTTTTTTCTCGTATGAGTTTTACTTTTTCGGCACAATCTTCCATAAATTTCTGACCGCCAAATCCCGGTTCTACCGTCATTACAAGCAGCATATCAAGCTCGTCTAAAAATTTAAAGCACACATTAGCTTCTGTTTTAGGTTTAATTGACATACCGGCTTTAATCCCAAATGACTTTATGTATGATATAAGTTTAAATATATCATCATCATTATCTATAGCTTCATAATGGAAAGTGATAATATCTGCACCGGCTTTTGCAAACGGTTCAATATATTTGTCAGGATTTTCTATCATCAAGTGGACATCAAGAGGTAGTTTTGCTATTTTTTTTATAGATGCTGTAACAGGGACTCCGATAGTGATATTAGGAACAAAATGTCCATCCATAACATCTATATGAAGCCAGTCTGCACCTGCATCTTCTACTCGTTTAATATCTCTTTCCAGATTTGCAAAATCTGCCGAGAGTATTGAAGGTGAGATTATAATTTTATTCATGTTTTATTGCTCCTAATTTATGACATGCAGAATATGCTGCATGTTGTTCCGCATCCTTTTTGGATTTTCCTTCGCCCTGTGCAATAACTTCTCCTCTGT
>Ga0247611_10007543_pt1 | contig 13619 bp, 10 predicted proteins | sample 177DNAGHGhighgp2_FD_192422 | JGI IMG/M metagenome (GOLD analysis project Ga0247611, IMG submission 192422) | Sheep rumen microbial communities from Palmerston North, Manawatu-Wanganui, New Zealand - 1770 DNA GHGhigh gp2 | ecosystem: Host-associated > Mammals > Digestive system > Stomach > Rumen... | reverse complement strand
AAAAGAATTTTTGTCCGACCCGGCCTATAAGGGACTCCGGGCACTGAACAATATTGTGGAAATTCCCAATAAATATCTTTACACCAATTCACAGAACTGCGTGTACGCCATCAAGGGAATTGCCAATTACGCTTACGGGAATATTTTTGATCTGAAAGAGGAGAAACTGATCAAGGGGTATTGAGATGAAACGGAAAAGAAAAATTCTGTTGCTGATTTTATTTATTGTAGCACTTGCTTTCAATGGCATATGCTCAGCTGCCGAAGTTCAGGCTGAAACGATTCGCATCGCCTTGTGTCATTTGGATGTGAGCCAGGGGCCTCAGGAAAAAAATATCGAAAAGATTGAAAAGGCGATACATGTGGCTGGACAGCATGGGGCCAACTGGATCCTGACACCGGAAACGGCACTGCAGGGATATTACTTTTATGTAATCGACCCGTCGCAAAAAGAAAAAATTACGGAGCAGCCGTCGGCAACGGTTAGGCCTCTGGTGGATGCCGCCAAAAAGTATAAGGCCACTCTGTTTTTAGGTGCCGGGGAATACGATGCAAAGGCAAACTGTTATCGTAATTCCTGCCTGGTGTTCGGCCCCGACGGCAAACTAATCGGGAGACACAGCAAGCTTTCCGCACATGTGGGCTTTGGGGCGGAAGTATGGTCAACCAACGACAACAAACTGGATCCCATTGTCTGCGACGGCGTCTCCACTGGCGTGCTGGTGTGCTCGGATATCTGGTTTCTGCAATATCCCCGCATCCTTGCGGATAAGGGCGCACAAATCATCCTTGACATTGCCGCCTGGCCTCCCACAAAAGAAACGGGTGATCCGTTGTCCAGCTGGGAGCTGGCCTCGAAACGTACAGGTCTGCCGGTGGTAATCTGCAACCAGACGGGAACGCCCAGGTGGATGGATATGACCCCGGGCCAAAGCGCAGTAGTTGAAAGAGGCAAAGCGAAACTTCTGTACAGCGGTAAAGAGGCCGTACTGCTGTTTGACTGGAACCCGGAAACGGGGAAGGTCGTGTCGGAAGAGTTTGAAATACTGTTGCAGAATAATGTGCGATAGAAGGAGCCTTCGCACGTCTTTTTTAATAGGGCAAAACTCATGTATCCCTTGTAAATATTACTCCCTTTGCTATAATGGGTGTAAGAATAGACGTTTATACCCTTGATGATTGTATTAAAACAGACGTTGCTGACGGTGGTATACAACGCACTTACTATATGGAAAACATTTAAAACTAACTTATAAGTAGAGTTGATGATATGATTATCGGTAGACATGAGGAATTAAATTTATTAGAAACAATATATCATTTAAAAGGTGGGCAAATTGTTTTAGTAACTGGTGAAAAATATGTTGGGAAAACTGCTCTCATCAGGGAATTTTCCGTACAGCATAACGGAATTTACCTGAGCGCCTGCAATGCGTCGCTTGCGTTAAATAAATTATTTTTTGTTAAAGAAATCCGGATGCAGTGCAGCCTTTCAATAAGTGAAACGTTACAGGACTGGAATTCTGTAATACAGGAGCTTTTAAAAAAATCAGCTGGCAACCGTGTTATTTTAATTATAGACAATATCCAATATATTTTGGAAATTGTAGGCGAACTCTTGCAACTTCTGCATAATTGGAAATCTCAACAAACGTTTCCAGTTCGGCTTATGATTGTTTTTGCAGGTGATGTTACTGAGGAAAATTGTGAATTTATTCGAAAAATCACCGGTACTGAAATAACAGTCATAAAATTAAAGCCGCTGACCTTTTTAGAAGCAATGCCGTATTACAATACTGTTTATACGGATGATGAGAAAATTCTTTTATATGGTGTAACAGGCGGCTTTCCTGGATTTTTAAACCTTATTGAGCCAGAGAAAAGTTTTAGGGATAACCTGTATAAAATGTTTTTTGAAACAAATGCCTATATGTTCCGGTGTGGGCGGGATTGGATAGAAAGGCGTGTCCGACAGCCTGCAGTTTATCATGCAATCTTGTATGCCATAGCGTCAGGAAAGGTCAGATTAGGAGAAATAGCCGAAGAGGTCGGAATAGATTATAATAAACTTTCAAAATATATCGGAAGCTTATTAAATATGGGTATAATTGAGCGTATCATACCCGCAGATGAGAAACAGATAAACAAGCAACATAAAAGGACATTTTATATAATACGCAATAATATGCTTTTGTTCTGGTATCATTTTGTTTTTCCTGTGCAAAGCAGTATTCAGACAGGGGCTGGAAAAAAGATTTTACGCACAGAAGTCCTTTCGCAACTTGATACATATGCGCAAAAGATTTTCTTCGATGTTTGCTTCCAATATTGTGAAGCGTTGAAACAAAAAGGTAATTTTTCAATTAATTTTCAGAATATAGGATATTTTTGGAAACAGGAAATTTCATTGGATAAAATGTTCTTGATCGCTTTTAATACGCGACAATATTGCTTGATGAAATGCTTGTGGGACAAGCAAAAGGTAAGTGTAAGGCAGTTACAGGAGATGGAAGAAGAAGGCCCCACAGAGTTTGTGAACAAAGAAGTCTTTAATGTTGTTTTTTCCCGCAAGGGTTTTACAGGGCCTGCTTTGCAATATTCTGCAAAACATCCGAAAATACGGCTGATTTCTTTGTATTACATGAAATAAATAATTTTTCATAACCTTTCCAACTGTTTATTAGTCGCCAGTCATAATATTTACGCTGCAACTCTGATGTAAATCAGAGTTGCTTTTTTATATGTGCCCCCAAAATATAAACTCATAACAAAAGTAGAGTTTCGGAAGCCGCAGAAAAACAGGACTTTGAAGTTGTCATAAAAAAAACAATTCATAATAAAACATTTGGCATTTATTATTGACAGAAAAAGCTTATTGAAATAATATCTTAATAAGCTTTTTGTTATCATTATTAACGATTAAATAGCGGAAAGGATGAATTCAAATGAAAAAGTTACAACTTCTTATGTTAGGCCTTATTGTGGGAATAAGCAGTTCGTGTCCGGCTTTTGCAGAAAACGCTGATAATACTTTGCATGAATTTACGCTGGATCCTATAAACATCACAGCTTTAGGTTATGAGAAAAGCGCATTAGATACGTCTTCAGATATTTCTGTTTATAAGGGGGCGGATTTAAAAAGAACGGGCGCTTCAGATGTGGCAAATGCATTAAAATATAAAGAGGGGATCATTTTTTCACAAATGGGTCCGCACGATCAGAGCTGGATTACCGGTAACAGTACAGTGAGCCTGCGCGGGATTAAAGGTGGTACCTTGGTACTGGTAAACGGGGTTCCTGCTACATTTAATAATGTAAGTCATCTGGATATGATGAATCTTGATACAGTGGACAGGGTTGAAATTGTGAAAGGCGGAGGCGCTGTTCTATACGGAAGCGAAGCGTATGGCGGTGTAATTAATGTAATTACTAAAAACAAATACGATAACCATGTACGTGTCGCCGTAGGTAATAAAGGACAGAGGGAATACCAGGCAACATTGGGATTAGGCAAACTTGGCATTAGTCTGGGCAGAAATGAAATGGGGGAAACCGGAATCATTTCTGAAGCTGCCGGTACGAAAACAGTAAGCGGCACTAAAGTTCCGTATTATTTCGATTTTGGAAAAAGCCGGAAAGATCATATCGGAATGACATATCAGTTTAATGATAAACTGAGCATGAGTTATTTGTTTAATAAAAAGAAATACTCAATAGATTATGTAGACAGCAATGATACCAAGTTGCAGCATTTTAATTATGATGACAGGGAACATTTTGCCCAAATCCATTTTGATGACAAAAACGGATTACAGGCTACAGGATATTATAATTACCGTAGTATCCGCAACCCAGATTACTGGATGAAATATCCTGATAAGCTCGAATGGGAAAGGAGTAACCATAAAAATTATGGCGTTGACGTTAAGAAAGTTTGGGATAAAGGCAATGAAAAATTCCTTCTTGGCTTGAATGTAAAACGCGAAATATATTCTGATGAAAATCAGAAGTTTGCAAGCTTTGGCAATAGTGAAAGTGCGTTAAAGCCTTCCGTACGTTTTGGCAGTTATTCATTAAATGAATATTCACTTTATGGGCAATATGACAGAAAACTCAGCAATGCAACAAATTTGGTATTCAGTTTGAGAGAAGATATCGTTCGTTCGGATGCAACGGACACAGAGGCGTTTCTTCCGCAGCTGCAGATCAATACGAAATTAAACGACAGCAGTTCAGTGTATGCAAATATCGGCCGTTCATTCCGTATGCCAACTTTCCGTCAGCTGTACTATTCTAGCGGCGCTTTGCTTGCGAATCCGGATCTTAAACCGGAATACGGATGGAATTATGAATTGGGATACAAGCATACCGGAAAGAACGATCAGTTTAAAGCCGCTCTCTTCAAAATTGATTTAAAAGATCAGATTACAAGCAGGCGGGTAAATGGAATGAGTCAGTCGTATAATGCTGCAAGATACCGTAATGTTGGGCTTGAATTAAGTTATACAAGAAATGTAAATGACAATCTTGATTTTACTGTTGGCGGCATTTACAGCAAGCCGGAGAATAAAGCGACGGAAAGCGCCGAATGGAAAAGAGTTCTTGGACGGTATCAGTTAATGGGCAGCGTGAACTGGCATAATAAAAAGGCTGAGGCGTCATTAAATCTCAGTTATATGGGAAAGCGGGTACATAACAGTTCCCAGAACGAAGTAAAACCGTTGCTGATTTCAAATTTCCATGCAGGTTATGAAATCTTTGAGAATGCTAGTTTAACATTGGATATTAATAATATCTTTAACAGGAAAGATCTTTCTGACCCGGATGGTTACTACTATACGCTTGGAAGGACATTCCTCGTTGGCCTGAATTATAAATTCTAATAGCAATTTGTGAAGATTTTCATGGAGTGTTCTGAAAACATGACAGGTTTTATAAAATGTGCATGCGTTGTATTATGCATGTTGTTTGCGTTAACAGGTTGTAAACCTGATAATGCTGCGGTACCGCACGATACGTTAAAAAGTGAAACTGTCTCAGTTAAAAACTTTGATTTTACAGGACGCGTACGAAATGCGAAGGTTATCAAGAATCCCAAAAGGATTATAGTCTGTGGGGGAAACGCCGTAGATACACTGATTGGATTTGGGGTTGAGAGTGCAATTCATACGGCAGTACTGACAGAACCTGACGCATTACAAATCTACAAAGAAAAATTGCCGCAGGCGAAAATTTATCCTGCGGCAATCTCTCAGGAAGCAGCGATGACTGTAAAGCCGGATTTTATTTTGGGCATGCGGCGGTTTTTTGACGACAAGGTCTTGGGCGATACTGTTTTTTGGGAAGGAAACGGTGTCTCGGCATATATTCAGGATGCGTCAGGCCCGATACCGTCGTTAGGAAATTTTCCTCCTTGTACAATTGAAAGTGAAAAGAATTTTTTACGAAACATGGGGAAAATTTTCGGAAAAGAAGAAAAGGCAGAATCGGTCATATCTGAAATTGAAATCGAATTAAAACGCGCCGATCAGAAAGTTGCAAAAAAACCAAAAGTTCTGTTTATTGAATTCATGCCTAACAATATCGAGGCTTTTGGGAAGGAGCTTTTGAGCGGCGATATTGTTGAAAAGCTTGGCGGAGAAATAATAACTTACAAAGCGCCTTTTATAAGCATGGAAGAACTCCTGACTGTACAGGCCGATGTTATCTTTTTGGTTCATCACGGTGGACAGGGGCAGGCCCAAATAGAATTAAAAAAAATGCATGAGGGCGCGTTGACTCAAATAAAAGCGGTTAAAGAAAAACGGCTATACACAATTGCGTACGATAAAATTGTTGCAACCGGAATACATACGCCGGAAACGGTAAGACTGATCCGTCAGGGAATGTATCCAAAAACTCTCTGATTTTCAATAGTTTTTGGAAAAATATCCAAAAAGTAAAATACGCTCTTCAATTTTCTAATCCAACAAAGGGATCAGAAAAATTGAAGGGCGATATTTTTTCTGTAAAAATTATGTTTGATGTCAAAAGCTTATAACAATTATACAGAATTATACTCCACCTGGATGCATAGCTTATTAATGCGCTGGTGTTTCCCTTTAGTAATTAAATGATTATTAATGGGAAGGATGAATACATCGCTTAATATTTTAAGATTATTTTTTTCAATAAAATCAGTAATCAACTTTTTAGTTTTTATTGGGACATCGTTGTGGTCAAATTTGGTATAAATAGTTAAATACAAATTAAATGAACCGGTACTGCCAGGAAGGATGTTGTAAAGAAAAACTTTATAATGGGAGAAGGAATTGGGAGAAAAGAATTCTTTTCGATCCAGTATATAACCGATGTAATAATTGTTAATATTATCTGATTTGAGGGCTGGGAGAAGAAACTTTGCAATCTTTTTCATGCGTTCCTTGGGTGGATTTTCCATTGTAATGTTTTGTGTTAAAGAGGGATTAATCTCTGGCATTTCCGTCAGCATAATCTGATCAAGGCGGAGATTATTTAAGCGGTTTAACGGTTCCAGATTATGCAATAACTGTTGCCTAAAAATGTGAAGCTTTTTTAAATCAGCCTCGCATTTGTTTAGCCGCTGTGTATAAATATTTTTTAAGCAGTCAGCGTTGCGTTCAGTTAAATATTTCTTTATATCCTGTAATGGAACATCCATTTTCCGGAGGGAAACAATAATTTCCAGTATGGCGTATTGATAAAAGGAGTAATAACGATAACCGTTGTCAGCTATGACATCGGGTTTAAAGATATCATTGTTGTCATAATAAATCAAAAGTTGACGGGAAACTCCTGTTAATTTAGACAATTCGCTTACGGTAAAATAATTATTAGAATTTTTTTCCATTTAGCACCTTGACTTTATAATTGTTGTAGAGTTGTATAATCCGATTATTAAAGCGCTTACTTAATAAGAACGCTTTCTATTTATTTTACATTATTTATCGTAATTAGGCAAGGAGGCCCAAATGGAAAAACGGTCAGCAGGTGTTGTATTGAGTTCTTTATTGGCAGGATTAAGCGCATTGTCATACATGGGCATTGCAAACGCTGCGGAAGAAACAGAGTTTGTTCTAGATCCTATTTATGTTACGGCAACGCGTTATGAACGGAAAGATTTGAGCATTCCGGCATCTACAGAAGTATTTACCCGGGAAAAACTGGAAAGTATGGATGCCCGAAGCGTTATGGATGTAATGGCAAATATTCCCGGATTTGTTATGTCAGAATCTCCCTCTGGCAATGGATATCCCGGCCTGCGCGGTATTACGAATCATCTGAGCATTATGATTAACGGTATTCCTCTGGCAAAAGACTATTATTATCAGATGGGCACCATGTCCACAGCTGGCATTGAAAGAATTGAAGTAGTAAAGGGTGGTTCCGCAGTTCTTTACGGTAGCAATGCTACAACGGGCGTAATCAACATTATTACCCGTAAAGGAGATGAGAACCGTATCAAGATTGGCGGCGGTAACAACCGGCAGAAACTTATATCAGGCTATGCAGGCAGTAAAAAGTTCTCTGTTTCGTATGATTATTACAACACGAAAGATTCTGGTCTTGTTTTCAACAATACAAGAATTAATACGCAATATTACCGGGACAACATTAAACGAAGCAATTATACAGTACAGTATAATCCTACGGACAAATGGAATATCATGTTCATGCATAATGAGAAGGACGCTGATACCGGAATAGTTAGAGGCGCGACACACAGTAACTGGAAAAACAAAACCCGGTACGACATGCTCCAGGCTGCCTATACGAATAAAAATTTTCGTGCCATTGCTTATTATCAGGATCGCAAATGGGATTACAATATGAGCAATACATCGGTTGGCATTGATACCGGCAAATATTACGGTATTGATTTACAGAACAAATGGGATTTCAAAGGAACTCATCTGACCCTGGGCGGCACTTACGAAATTGACCGTTCAAAAAACAAGAGCGGCGGCGTGTGGAGAGACCACAGCCGTAATCACGGTTCTATATTCTTTATGACAGAAACTCCCGTTTCTAAAAAAACCGATATTTTTTTGGGGGCAAGAGAAGTCTTTACCGGAGATTCCGGCAATTCCTTCAATCCCCAGTTCCAGGTACTTTATAAAGCAACGGATAGAGATTCCTTATATATCAATATTAACAAATCTTTATTAGAGCCTCCTCTGTCTTACCGCTACGGATATTCTGCAACGCAGTTGCCTAACCCGGATCTGCGTCCGGAAAAAGGCTGGACCTATGAAGTCGGTTGGAAAAAACGTGTCAATCGGAATGGCATGTTTAAATTTGACGTTTATCATATGAAAATCACGGATCGTCTCTACAGTTCCAGACTGGCAAGCGGCGAAACAATGTATATGAATGCGCCAGAATACAAAAATACCGGCGCGGAAATCAGTTATGAATGGGAAGTGCCTAAAGGACTTTCTTACGGATTAGGCATATCCTACAGTAACCCCCAGCAGATATCCGCTCCGGGAGGCGAGTGGGCAGATGCGGAAAGCAGATTAGGCGCCCACGCCGAGGTTTCTTACAATTTAGGAAAAACATCCTTGAATCTGTTCGCAAATTATACAGGCGCTCGCAGCACGGATGTAAATCATGTGATTAATGTTGATTTTAACGCAATTTACCGGATGACGAAAAAGGATATTGTGTCCTTTAAGATCGCTAATGTTCTTGACCGTCAGGATCCCCGCTCAATTTCCGGAGGATCTGTGTTGCCTAAACGGAACTGGATGTTAAGTTACGAACGAATCTTCTGATGGTGAATTTTATGAAAAAATGGCAAGTTCTGTTTTTGGCTGTGGTTTTCATATTGGGTCTGACGCTGGCAGGATGCTCTCAAAAACAATTGCAGTCCAAACCAGGAACAACGGCAGTGTATAAGGCAACGGATATTCGTGGGAAAGAGCTGAGTTTTTCAAAGAAACCGCAACATATCGTCTGTACTTACGTTTTTGCAGATGAAATCTTGCTTGATTTGGTTTCTCATGATCGTATTGCCGGGTTGGACCGGTGGGTGCATGATCCGGAACTTTCCAGTGCCGTAAAAGAAGCAAGAGACGTAAAAACCATTGTGGAAAATAACACGGAATCCATATTAAAAGTAAAACCGGATTTGGTACTGCTGCCTCCATATGTTAAACCGGAGATGATTGACTCCCTGGAGGAAGTCGGGTTGAAAGTTTTTGTCTACAAAGATTCAAGACGACTTCATGAAATTCCGAACATGATTCGTTCAATCGCTTCCGCTGTTGGGGAAACAAGCAGAGGGGAAGAACTGGTGGCCACATTAAATAAGGATTTGGATGCCGTAAAAAAAATGAAAAAACCAGGTAACCCTGAGGAAAAAGCGCTTATGTTCATGCGCTTCGGCGCGTTTGGAGGAAAAGGGACCATATACAACGATGTACTGACGGAACTTGGCTTTAATGATTGTTATAACACGGTTCGGAAAGAAACGGTTACTGGGCAGAACCTGAAAGGAATCCTTTCGAAAGAAGAAGTAGTTAAAGCAAATCCAGATGTTTTCCTGATGGCGCTGTGGACACAGGGCGGAGCTTATGACGATAGCAAAATGCAATTGCAGGAAATGTATAGTGATCCGGCCTTTGCTACAGTAAACGCTGTGAAAAATAAACGCGCCTATATTTTTCCGCAACGCCTGGTTAATTCTCTGTCACACCATGCCGGGAAAAATCTTATTGAGTTGGCAGAGCTTTTAAAATGAACAATGCTGGCTAAGTGAGATGATAAGAATACGGAACGGAGCAAAGAAAAATCACCAAGGGTAAAATTATTGATCGGAGAAGTAAACTGTGATAGGAAAATATACAAAGCGAAAAACTATTCATTGTAATCTTATCGGCATATATACTGCGAGCGTATTTAATCCGGGCGCTGCGATCGTTATCCATGCGCCCCGTTCCTGTTCCCATATCATTGCCAGCGCATTGCCTGCAATGAGGGAGCGTTATCTGAAGTCAAACCAAAACCTTCCTTTTTCTTCAGATAATCTTTATGTAACAGGCTTAAGCGATAAGGAAGCAATTTTTGGCGGCGAGAAAAAACTGGAAGAATGTCTGTCGGACGTTGCCAAAACCCGTCCATCTTATATTATGGTGGCTGGAGGCTGCGTAGCGGGAGTTATTGGGGACGATATAGATGCAGTATGCCGAAAGGTGGAAGAGGAAACCGGTGTTCCGATCCTTCACACAGAAGGCTCTGGTTTTATGAATGATGAGGAAATGGATCCCTATATTTTTACCACAAGGCTTCTGATAGAAAAATTCAGCCCTCCTGAAAAATCATCGGTACGAGATAAAGCTGTTGTGATTTTAGGGGAACTTGCCGTCAACAATAACAAATCGGTGCAAAAAAATATCCAAACATTGTTCCGCTATTTTGGCATTCAGAAAGTATATTTTCCCCTTGCAGGAATGCCAGTATCTGATTATCCGCTGTTAAACCGGGTGTCTTTGGCGATTGCCGGAAGAGGACAATTGAACAAGAAGCGGGAAATCCGTTCGTATACTAAGCATTTTGCTGAACAACTGGAAATTCCTTATAATCTGGATGATCTGCCGGAAACACCTACAGAAGTGTATTCATATTTAAGAAAGACAGGCAATCTTCTTAATGAGCCGATTCTTGCGGAAAAGGCTGTAGAACAGGAAAAAACGTTAATAAAGTCAGCTATCAGGGAATGCGGGCCTGTTTTAAAAGACAAGAAATGTCTGGTTGTATTTGTTTTTTCGTATGCCTATGCGCTCCCGGAACGTCTGATTGAATTAATTCAGGAAGTTGGGCTGGGGATTTCCGGATTTATGCTTATGCCGGAAATGGCAGATATGGAAAAGGAAAAATACAGGACAGCTCTTGCGCGATACGAAAAACCGATTTATACAGAGGGCGAGTATCTGCAACGCGGCGCCGGTGAAGATTTTGTAATTACTATTGCAGAAAAACCTTATTTCCCAAGACAGTTTATCGTAACAAAACGGCATATAGGCGCAGATGGAATCTGCGATTTCTGGAGGCAGCTTAAACAATTTGTGGAATCGGGCAGGAGGATGTTTCATGAAGAATAAAAAACTGGAGCGGTGGCGTCCCTGCCAGAGTTACTGCCAGATGAACGGGGCTGCGGCAGCCGTATTAAGTTTTAAGAATGCGAATGTTGTATTTAACGGTCCGCGGTGGTGTTCTGTTATTGCAGAAAGGGAATTGATGTCCTATGATAGGACTCTTACGGAACGATTGTATTGTTCGCATATTGAACAGTCAGATCTTCTGTTCGGTACCGGAGAGCGGATCAGGGATATCATTGAAGATCAAAATCGTGAGAATCCTGAAACAAGTTTATTGGCTATACTGACAAGTTGTTCAGTGGGGCTGATCGGCGATGATGTTAATGGTATTGTAAACAGTATAGAGCAGACTTATCCCATTCTTGTTTTGGATGCCGGAGGATTGACAGGTCTTTTTGAAGAAGGGTACCAGACTGCAATGATTGAAATTTTGAAGAAACTGCATCTGGAAAAATCGTCGTCAGTCATCCCAGGCAGAGTAAATCTGCTGGGTTATTGCAACTATTACCCCAATAGTAACGGAGATTTACGAGAATTAAAACGACTGCTACGGATGGCTGGGTTTGAGGTTGGAGTCTGCCCCGGAGAAAGCGGGCAGGATATTCAGGAGTTAAAGAATTTGCCGACTGCTTCTCTGAATATCGTACTGTCTTCAGAACTGGGACTGGGTATGGCAAAATATCTGAAAGACATTATCGGGCAGGAATATGTAGTACTTCCGGTTCCTTATGGAATTGAACAAACGATGGAATGGATACGAAATATCAGCAAAACTCTTTCTGTAACTCCCAACATGGCTGAACTGGAAAAGGATGCGCAAATTATGCTGGAAAATGTTACAGAACAGGTTGACATGCTGAAGCGAACTGTTTCGAACCTGACCTATAGACGAGCAATCCTTGCGTTGCCATACAGTCAGGCAAAATCATTGGCGAAAGCGTTGCAGAACGAAATCTTAGAAGTGGAAAAAATCAAATTTGAACTGCAGGGAAATTTTGGCGTTGATGAAAGTTTTGATAACGACGAGACTGTCGAAGAAAAACCATGGTTATCCTCTGATTATCAACTGTTGTTCGGAAGTGCGGCAGACAGGGCCAGAATACAAGAGTTTGCGCGTACGATTTATATTAATATGCATAAAAAGGATAGCAGGATTCAACGAAAACTTATGACTTTTGCCGGCATTGAAGGCTGGGGGATGTTGATCCAGAACATTATTGACCAGACGCTGACGCTTCATCACTTGAAAGAAGGGGAATATAGGAATGATTAAAATTGCATTTTACGGCAAAGGCGGTATCGGTAAATCTACAACTGCATCGAATGTCTCCGCTGCTCTGAGCGAAACTGGGTTGAAAGTGTGCCAGATTGGCTGCGATCCTAAAAATGATTCGACTCGTCTGGTGTTAGGTCGTATTTGCAAGGAAACCGTTTTGGATGCGGTTCGTAAGTCTGATGATGGAACGGTTACTCTGGATGAAATTGTACATTACGGATATAACAACATAAAGTGTATTGAAGCAGGCGGCCCTGAACCAGGAGTGGGTTGCGCAGGCAGAGGTATCATTGTTGCCCTTGAACGCCTTAATGCATTGCATGCCAATGACGGCGATGAACTAATTCTCTATGATGTGCTGGGAGATGTAGTTTGCGGAGGATTTGCCGTTCCAATCCGGGAAGGATATGCAGATGTAATTTACATTGTAACTTCCGGCGAGTTGATGTCTTTGTATGCGGCAAATAATATCGCAAAAGGAATAAAAAAATTTGCCCAGCGGGGTAAAGTTAGATTAGGCGGCCTGATAGGTAACAGCCGGAATACACCACGGGAAAAAGAACTGTTGGAAGCTTTTGCAAAGAAACTGAATACAAAGCTGGTTGCATTTATCCCCAGGGATCAGGTTGTGCAGAAAGCAGAGGTGCAACGCAAGACGGTTATCCAGTATGCGCCGGATTCTCATCAGGCGCAGGTGTATCGCGACCTTGCAAAAACGATTCTTACCAATTCTGAACTTACGGTTCCCAAAACGATGACCTTTGAAGAGTTGGAACAATTTATGGAAGTGATGGGGGCAGAAATTAGCTAAACTTGAAGACAATAGTTTGTGTTATAAGTTCCGGCTTCGGTTTAATATCAAGCAAACGAAAAGGATACAACAGTTTTATTTTTGGTAAGTAACTTTCATAATTACCCGGCTTAGTTCCTTTTCTCCTGACATGACCATCCAGTAATTTGTAAGGGGAAAGCAAAAGATATTTATTGAAGAAGATGATCTTATTTTTGGCTGCAAAAAAAAGCTGCTTCAGGCATTACGGGAAGCAGACGCGGATGAGACGGAGAAACTTCAGTGTTTTGCTGTAAATTGTGGGCCAATCCTGGTTGGAGACGATATCAAAGGAATCAGCAGTTTTTAAACGTAACCAGAAAACGAGCGTCAGACATACCATTTGCAGGAAAAAAAGAATACTGATATAATGGATAAAAATCAATATCCTGCA
>Ga0247611_10007542_pt1 | contig 13620 bp, 15 predicted proteins | sample 177DNAGHGhighgp2_FD_192422 | JGI IMG/M metagenome (GOLD analysis project Ga0247611, IMG submission 192422) | Sheep rumen microbial communities from Palmerston North, Manawatu-Wanganui, New Zealand - 1770 DNA GHGhigh gp2 | ecosystem: Host-associated > Mammals > Digestive system > Stomach > Rumen... | reverse complement strand
GGGTTGATGTGGATGAAAATCTCTCTTCCTGGCTGGCACGAGTATATGATGTCTTTGCCTATGGATTTACTATGGCAGGGGCAACTAATTGGGATGAATTTAAAAACAAGATAAATATATGCAGAACCCAGTAAAAAAGTTTGGATGGTTTAATATCATCAGTAGCGCTGTTTGTATTCTTACCACTCTGTTTATAGTAGTCTGGTTACTCTCTGGTTGTGATGGAGAAACTCCGGATCACTCCATACTCTCTGAACCGCAAGAAATCTTGTGTATCTCAGAGAAAGGGGATACTGTGGCCAGGTTTAAGACAATCAAAAAGCCTCTGATCTTCGAAACTAGTGGAGTTATTGTGGCCTATTTTGAAGACCTTGAGACTGGAAAGAAGGCAGAAATTAGAACTAGAACGGGAACAATCATATGTCAGTAATTGCCTTAGACTTTGACGGAACATTAGTAGCTCAGGCACCTCATGGATTTTACGCCAAGAAGGATATAGGCTCCGAGAAGGTACTGAAAGAGCTTATCGAGAAGGGTCATAAACTTGTATTATGGACCTGTCGAAATAACTCTAAATCCAATCCCTATAACTATCATATTGTCGGGAAGGAATGGAGAAAAGAAACAAGTCTGGGTGAAGCAATCAGGTGGTTTTCAGACAGAGGAATTCCATTGGCAGGGATTAACTCTTATGGGCCCGGCGAAAAGTTTGTAGGTAAATCTTGCAAACCACTCGTCGACCTGATTATAGATGATACAGCCCTCGGAACACCTATGAAAGAAGATGTTGTCGATGTTTATAGCATTAGGACCGACAGAAAATCACGAACTCCCAGAAAGACGAAATATGTAGACTGGGAGAAGGCAAGAATCTTATTAGTAGAAAAAGGACTATTATGAAAGTAACAGATAAGTTTGTTCTATTTTGGAGAGATTATTTAGGAAACTGGACCAAATCACCAAAACCGATTAAGTATTGGGATCAGAGTTGGGAAGGTCCGCTGAGGGAAGGAGAGCATCTCGGATTTTTAGAGAGGGAATTTCCTACCTCAGAGCATTTGTTTATGTATCTTAAGGCAGTTCATTTTAAAGATTGGGATACTGCCTTGAAGATTTGTGATGCCCAAACCCCGAAAGAAGCAAAAGATCTAGGTCGGGAGGTTAAGAATTTTTCAGAGACCGAGTGGGAGAAAGTACGTGAAAAAGCTATGTTTACGGCTATCCTTCGTCGAGCATCCTATGACAAATCGTATAAGGATAGAGTTCTTAATCCGGCCTGGGAAAATCTTGAGTTCGTTGAGGCTAGTCCGTATGATAAGATCTGGGGTATAGGTCTACCTGAAGATGATCCCAGCGCTAATGATAGATCTTCCTGGCCCGGTCTTAATCTACTAGGGAAATGCATAACCGAGTTGAGGAGATATATTAAATTCTTTGATTATGTCGGGACTTGGGAGGAACATGCATTTTCTGAGGATATGATTTGGTGTCCGTCTCAGATTGAATACTACTTTACAAATCCGGCAGAGATGCAGATGTATGTAGTATATTGTCGATGGAGATGGAGTGATCCTTGGACTATCGAGCTAATCAAGGTAGCCGACCCACAGAAACCAAGGGATTGGAATTGGGATTTAGGTCATGAGGATATAAATCTTGGAAGGACTTATAAAGATACTGAGTATAAAGAGATGGAGAAAGATATCGTCGAGTATCTTAAGGCCAAGTTTCCAAGTGTCAAGTTCCCAGATGAGATTAGGACTAAGTGTTCTGACGATTGGGATGGTATGACTTCTTTCTAGAGAGGGGATTTAGATTCTCCTCTCCTCTTTTTCCTTATCTATGAATGAGCGAAGATTTAGTAAAAGGATGGGGATTTGTTAATGATAAATTAGAAATCCTATGTATAAAGAAAACCTTAGAAGGAACTAAATATCTAGGCTTAGTTCCGTGGCGAGAGGCTGATCCGAAGGAGGTTATTATACTGTGGGAGCCTAAGATAGATACACTAATATCTATCCTCCTTACTACACCTTTTATGGAGATGATTAAGTTAGATAAAGAGACTATTAGTCTTAGTGAACTTGAACCTATGCACGTCGAAAAAGATAAAGACACTATATGGATTGGTTAGCAGCAAAAAACAAGAAGACCGGAGAAGTAGTTAGTGTTCTGGCTACTACTTGGGGTGGAGAAAAGACAACTATTACTTATTCTGGGAAGGACGGGATAAAGAAGGAGATGGAGGCGAGAAAGTTTGAAAGAAATTTTGAACAGGTTGAATTGGATCTTTCATCGATAGTTCCTGTTATTCTAGAGGGAGCTAAAGTATCATATGAAGTCAGATCTATCTTATGTCCACTTGCCAGAAAATGTATGCCTGACTATTATAGAGTGGGCGATGTTGTCTATATTACCAACGTAGATGAAAATGCTGTCTCACTCTTTGGTCGGTATATTAATCTTGCTTATGGTCTGAGGGAGATGATGATGTTTAAGATAGTAAAGATAGATGATTCCTTTAGTCGCTATTATGCAGACGAAGGTGGAACAAGATACCTACTTTTACAGCAATATTGTCCTGGCGATAAAAAAGAACCAAAGCCAGGGGATTACGATATCTCTGCCCCAATTCAAGATAAGAAACCATTTGCTTTTGATGCAGCCAGGTATCTTAAGCGATTTGATATGCCTTTTTAGATGGCGATAATAAGAGCAATTCCAGGAGACTTAGTAGAGCTTGATAATGGGTGGGAGTATTTAATAACTGGAATAGATAAAGCATATATCTACTTCTATACTAATTATGACTCCAATCCGCTATTTAGAAAAAGTGATCTGGGATTGATGGTTACTGATGTTTCTGCTAGCTTTATGGAAATAGAGCGATTCGGTAGTATAATAAAACACGGTAAAATCAGAAGGTTATTTGAATTTAATCTATACAATTCCGCCGTCTGTTGTAAGAATATATGTTTTCCAAGAAAGATAAATGAGGAGTGTACCGGTTGCCCTTTAGGATCTGTTATCGGCCAGGTGACAACTCTTTTCTTGCCTGGTGATGAAGTATTTATTATTTCCAAAAAAGAAGTTACGGAATTAGAGGCGATCCACATAGCTATAAAGGATGCTACGAAAGGTGGAGGATATCTTTCTCTTAGAGGATTTAATAAAAGTAATTATTCATTTGAAGATAGGAGCTATATGTTTAGTACATTTTTTAGTCGTTTTCCGAAACTAACAAGACTAAGGGAGGTTTGGGAGCTTCTAAAGAATGATAACCAATTTGATTATAAGCTTAGGTATTATACTAGTGAAAATTCTATTGGTAAGTTTGGAGATGAAATAAAGCTCAGGGAAAGAGGAATGTATAGTTATCTTAAAGCTGAAGATATCAATACTATTTGTCATATCTGTATTTATCAAGATACAGAGAAATGTTATTCAGAGTGTAATATAAAAAAGATTTATGGATAAATTAATAGAGGTTTACAATGAAGTAGCTGCTGATATTGAAGACGGCGGATATTTTAATAATTCTGGGGAGAGAAAAGATTTTATACCAATCAAGACAGAAAGGATTTTAGATCCAGGTCTTCTCCAACCAGATGATAGGATGTATGAAGATATTCCTAACCCTGAGATGTATGTGATTAATTCAGATTTCCTGGATAGGGCGCTTCAAATGCATTCTGTTGTTTGGCCTCATGATTTAGTTATCTTAAATCCGGCGAGTGATGTTAAAGCTGGTGGAGGAGTAAGGACTGGATCAAGAGCACTAGAGGAAATTATCTGCCGACGAAGTAATTTATTGTCTAGTCTGGAGAAGTATACTGACAAGAACGGATACTATAAGCCAGCACTAGGGGAGACAGAGGTAATTTATTCAGAGGGAGTTAGTATTTATCGAGACTCTGATTACAAAGTCTATGATAATCCAGTTCATCTTGATATCATTACAGCCGCAGCACCTAGACGCCCAGAACTTACGCAGGATAATAAATATACCCCTGAGTCTGAAAATCTAATGAAGAGAAAGATTAGGGCGGTTCTTAGGGTGGCAATCAAGAAAGGAAAGCTTAATCTTGTTCTTCCTGCGTGGGGTTGTGGGGCGTTCTATAATCCGGCTGATGAAGTTTCCAGATGTTTCTCCGAGGTTCTACATGAGCCTGAATTTTATGGAGCATTCGAGAAGGTCTGTTTTGCTATTCTCGACGACCATAATGCAAAGAGACCCGGGAATTTAGAAGGCAACTACAAACCATTTCTCAATAAGTTTGGTCTAAAGCCTTATTGATGTTATGGAAGAAAGAATAAAACGGATTAAAGTAACAAAAGACAATCTATTAACGGTTGCCACATTCACTAGAGGAGATAGTGGATATAGTGTTCCTGACATAACACTTAGGAAAATAGATACCAAGAGGAAGGTGTGGAAGAGTCCTTGGAAGCAAGTAGAAGAAGACATCCACCTAGAGTTTTGGTACTACACTGACCCTAAGACAGGCAAGGAATACCCTATCTTTAAAAAGAAAGTAAAGAACGATGATATCTATGACATTAATATTGACTTCAATGAAATAAAACTTGGAGTAGAATATGATAAAAGTCTCAGAAGATATCTTACGCCGATCCAGGTTAGAGAAAACGGGACTCTGGCCAGTGTGAACAAAATAACTCTTAATCTTCAGGGGACAGACGAGACAGTTAATTATCGTCTCTACTTTACTGAAACTGAAAGAGAGATGTGGGAAAAGAATCTCAAGGCCCTCTCTGACATTATGAGTGGAGCTAAAGATACAATTTGGATAGAATATAGTGTATGAGAGAAAATTATCAAGTAACTGCCGTAGAAGACGGTAAAAAGTATTGGATTTCTAGATCACTTGCCGTTTGTGGTATAGTCGTATCTAAGAATCCTGACGATGGGAAGTATTATTTCCTAATCGAGAAAAGGGGTCCTGGTGCTCCTGACATGAATGATCTCTGGTGTAATCCTTGCGGGTATCTCAATTATGATGAAACACTAAGGGAGGCATGCCTGAGAGAGGTTTATGAGGAGACCGGACTTGATTTCAGAGGACAAGAAGGTAAGATTCTCCTCTGGAAAATAAAAGATGATCCGGATGACAACGTTAGACAAAACGTAACTGTCAGGTATGTCATCCATACTGATCATTACGAACTGACTCACCGTGAGCTCACCTTTGCTACAGAAGAACGAGGTGGTGAGAAAGAAGAAGTTTCAGGTCTAAAAGTAATCTCTGAAGACGAGATCGAGAATTACGAATGGGCCTGGAATCACGGAGAACTTCTACAGGATCTAGTAGCGGAACTGAGAGAAGCTGAGAAAGAGGAAAAGAAATAATCTCGTCAAGTGAGTATTAGCAATAGTACTCACATTTTTTCCTTATATATGATATGAAAAAAGGATATAGATGGTATTTAGAAGATACTATTAGGAATATAGCCCGGAAATGGGGACAGTCAGGTGTATATTATGTTGGTGGATACGTTAGAGATGAAATTATGAATGCTGGAGTGGGGGATGACGTAGATCTCGTCATAGATCTCCCGGATGGTGCACATAAGTTCGTTGAGTTCCTAAAATCTGAATATCCCGATTCTTGTGTAGATTTTGTTGAGTATCCTAGGTATGGGACTGCCAAGTTTACTCTAAAGTTTGATATGAAGAATCAGAATGGGAAACCGTGGACTAGAGAAGTTCCTATCGAGTGCGTAGAACCTAGGAAAGAAGAATACAATGATGGACCGAGGAAACCATCAAAAGTATCATCGGCCAGTATAGAGGAAGATGCAAAGAGAAGAGATTTTTGCTGTAATGCCCTCTACAAAGATTCTATCACTGGGAAGATACTAGATCCGACAGGGCATGGATTGGAGGATATTAAGAATAGAATCTTAAGAACTCCGACTGACCCTGAGATAACTTTCAAAGATGATCCACTTAGAATGCTTCGGGCCATTAGGTTTGCGGCGGTGAAAGGATTTGAGATTGAAGAGAAGACTTATGAAGCACTGAAACCTATCCCAGAGTATTACCAATTGTCTATGGAGAGAGTTAGGACAGAATTTACAAAGATACTTCTCTCCGGCGGATCATGGAAGCATATTAGGACTCTTCATTCTACTGGACTTCTTGATTATATAATTCCAGAACTAGAAGAAGGATGGGGATTTAATCAGAATTCAAAGTATCACTCAATGAATTTGTCGGATCATCTTCTGTCGGTCCTAGAGAATTCGGTAATATATCTTAAAGGTTCAGCTGGTCTTTCGGTTAGGATGGCAGCACTTCTTCATGATATCTCAAAGTATAGGTATCATGAGATTAAACCAGATGGTACTTTCTCCTATCACGATCACGAAACCAAATCCTCTGAAATGGCTGAGAAGATTATGAGGAGATTGACCTATAGTAATGATGTTATTGAAGAAACGTGCCTCCTGATAAAGAATCATATGGCTCTTAAGTCTCAATATGATTACTCGACAGATACTTATAACGGAACAAAGAAATCCATCGTTAAATTTCTGAATAAGATAGAATACGATAAGAGAGGGAATGGGTTTCTTGAACAAATTCTCGCCTTAATTAATGCTGACAATCTATCTCATGCACCACAATGGAACATGCCAGGTCAGATTAAATCGCTGACAGAGAAGATGGAGAAGTATAAAATTTCCGGGATGTACTACCCACTACAGATGAGGAGGAGAAAGCCGACTACAGTCCAAATCTCAGGGGACGACATAATGAAGAGGTTTAATCTACCGCCCGGGAAAACGATTGGGTTCATTAAAGATCTTCTCCTTAATGAGTTTGCAGTCGATCACCCAGATTACGACAAAGAAACCCTCCTGAATATGTATGAAGAGGAATTCGGGGATAAGATGGTATACCTGGATAAAGGAGAGAAAACAGCAGCAATGGATTTGAGTATGATAAGTCAGTATTCAAGAGAGTCCATCCAGTTGTTTGATAATGAGATTTCTGACCTATTTAAAAGATACTCCTCTGACATCGACCCGACAGAACCAAATCGTCTATCAATTCCCGCCATAAAAGAGCCTGAGTTATGGATGAAAATAGCGACCAACATCAATGCTCTTAAGTTGGTGGAAGATGCTATGGATAGTCTAGGAAAATTAGCACAATTACCGGGATTTGAAAATATAAAACTAGAATATGACAATTGCAATGATCTTGGGATAGTCATAAACTGGAAAGGAAGAAGACCAACCAGTATATTTTAGAAAGAATGAGTTATTAACCTATCTTGATTTAGAATTGAGAGGGCTAATAACTCTTATATTTGTAAAGAATAAAATTAACAGTTATGACGGAAAATGATAAAATAATTGGGCAGTATAAGAATGGAAATTATACTACCACACTTTACTCAGATGGTTCTAGGGATAGAGTAACAGAAGGTGATTCATTTATCCCTAGCTTTCCTGAGAGTATCGAATTGAAAATAACTGATAAATATGATGGCGAGTTTCCCTGGTTTTCATCCCTCAAATCGGAGAAAAAGAGTGATGCAAAGCTAATGGAGACAGAGTTAAATCCGATTAGTTATCTTAAGTCTATTAAACCTCTGACTGAAGTAACGATTTCGGGTGGATACTTAGACCATCCAGAGATAATCAACCTATTATTCTATCTCAAGAAGAAGAATATACCGGTCAAGATTGTTATTGGACAAGACTATTTCTATGGAAGTGATCATAGGAAATATCATCGTCTCCTTGGCTGGCAAAAGAGAGGTTTGATGTCTAGGTTAGGTGTTATCTTAACTGATTCAGAGGACACTGACTTTATCTATCACCTGTCTGAATTTAATGATCCGACTGTGATTGTAACCGTCGGGGTATTTAACGGGATAGATCTTGATAATCTTGAGGGAAAAGGGTTTAACTTGCTGATAAAGGGATACGCCAGCTCTGAGAATAACAAAGAGTATACTGAGAAACATTCTAAGGATATTGAGTATAATCGGGACTGGTTGGTGAAGAATATAGACTCTGAATTCCTGCCCGCCTTTAAATCAGTCTCCTTCGATAATCTGGCAATATCACAGCTGGGTTTGAATGATGACAGGTTTACAAAGAAGGACGAAGATCACAGCGGTTTCTACTTTTCTGTCGATGGCGATTTCTCACTTTATATTGATCTCCTTAAGTCTGAGTTTTCAAGTTCAGAGTACTCGAAAGAGAGATACCCGATAGACGAGAGAATGACGACGGTAGATAGAATGTTTAGAGAGCTTAGAAAAAGGAGGAAAGCATAATGTTAGATATCAAAGACTTAGCGCAATCAAAACTTAGATCTCCCTCACTTGATAAACTACATGGTCAGAGGAAAGCAATAGAGCTTATATACTCTGGAGATAAAGTAGATTATGCCTATGATGATGAGGTTGGGGAGGGATTAAGGCAGAGGTTGGAAAAAATAACAGGAAAGTCTATATGTATAATTGACAAGGGTGGAAGCTTTGTATCAGACTTCTTTAGCACCGTCGATAAGAAAGAGCTTATTGATTTAGAAGGAGAATTCTATGAAATAAAGTTTAAAGATTTTTCATTATACCTAGAAAGGAAATTTACAGGTGGATGGATAAATACTTTCATGGATGCCAGAGAGATTATACTACCTCCAAAATCAACTGTCGAAAGGGGTATTAAAAGGCTATATATTCTTAGATCTGATAGTGAATTTTACGCCCTTCCTGAATTAGAGTATCCGAAGGCCATAGCTCAATTCCTAAAGTGGGCTAAGAAGAAAAAGAAACTAGGTATTGAAGTGGATGATATCTGGAATCATAGCAGCAAAATTGTCTGGGAAGGTGAGAATGAAGAAAAGAGAATAGATTGGATATGGACAGAGACAATAGAAGGTTATTTAGTGAAAAATATAAAAACCGAGGATGATCTAGTGGCTTATAATCTCTGGCTTCAATCTGACTATAAAAAGATGGTAGAAGAAAGTAATGCTGGCTACAAGTCTTGGATGAAAAATTCTGGAAGGTTCACAAAAGGAGATTATAATAGTCAATTTTGGAAACGGAGATATGCTCGTAGTATTCCAAATCAACTAATTCCAATTCAGATTACTGGAATCTCTCAAGCAGATGTAGATCAGTATATAGAAGAAACCAATAATCGATATAAAGTCTCGAGATAATGATTCTTCAGACTAGTATTAGTGATTTTGTTAATTCCAAGTATTGCAGGAAAGAAACTTGTAGAATCTCGGCGTGTCCGGTAAGAAAAGAACAGATGCATTATGATTTCTACAAGAGACTCATCAAAAGAATTGGGATTGATATTAGAGTCGTCTGGAGCGGGAGACAAGATTTACGAAATTATGCTCGTAGTCTTATCCCAAATATATACTATCGATGTGCAGAGTGTGATGAGATAGTAGAGATGCGGTTTGAGGATTTCAGGATTTTCTTTGTATATGTACCTGGCCTAGAGAAACATGAAAATAAAAGAACTCATCTGTCGGGTCTAGGTGTTTTTATAGACTGTAATCTCGTCATGTTGCCTAGAAAAACTCCACTCCAGACTATGAGGGGAGAGATGATAGTACATGACAAATATTTCGCCCATCTCTATGTATTCCCTGAGCTAGAATACCCGAAGGAAAAGGATGATCTTAGGAGAATGATGTTATGGCTAAGATTAAAACAGGTCTTGGCAGTTAGATATAGAATCCCCGAACAGAAGGTAATTAGATTTGACCCAAGTTTTGCATCCTTTAAGACTTGGTACTGGTGGAAACATATTATTATCAGAACAAGAAATGATGATCTAGAACCAGAATATCAAAAACTCCTAGAGCCGGATTCTAATGTTGACAACTCTTATCTAAATACTTTTATTGACTTTAGGAATAATAAACTTATATTCACTTCATATACCGACGTGACTATCTATCCAGTGAAACCAATAACTCAGGATCTAATCAATGAGTTCTTGAGAAAAGAGAGAGATAGATACAAAGTTTATAGATAAAAGCTAAAATTCTTATTATTGACTTAAATTAAATAACGAATGGATATTAAATCAGTTGTATATTCAGAAGAACTGAATAAAATTTTACATGTAGCGGAGGATAGAGCAAAGAGACATAATCTTGCAGAAGTATCTCTAGAAGCAGTCCAATATACCATCCTAGAATTTTATCTTAGTGGGAGTGGGACCGGGAAGGCGCTATCTAAACTACTGAAAGATAATATTGAAGATACCATGGTAGACGAATTTATGAATGAAGTTAGTTCTACACTGGTGAAAGCTGAGAAATATATCGCTAGAAAGACTTACACTGATGAAGAAGATAAGCCTGAGTTTGGAGATTCCTTAGCCAGAGTCATCGAGAGAGTAGAAATTACTCTTGATATAATCGATGGCGCGGCTGGACTTGATAAACCTAAGGCTGTCGACACTGAAACCTTCTATACCGCCATGTTTTTTGAGAAGACTGATATTAATGCTATCCTGATGAAAAATAATCTCGATAGTGCAAGTCTTTTGAATAACGTAAAGGCTGAGAAGAGTGAGGTTGAGGAAGGTATGCCGGAGGATAAGAAGGAGAAGAAAGATAGCGAAGAGGAAAACTTTGAAGCTGCCGGAAAAAGAGATGAGGCAATTCATACAAGAAAACCTAAGAAAAACTCTGACACTCCGACCATTGATGAGTTTGGGGTTGACATGACTGAGAATGCTGAGGATGGAAAATATGATCCCGTAATTGGTAGAGATAAAGAGATTTCTCAGATCATTGAGATTTTGAGTTGCCGAAAGAAGTGTAATGCGATTCTACTTGGTGATGCTGGTGTTGGTAAATCCGCCTTAGTCGAAGGTCTTGCTCAAAGGATTGCATCTGGGAATGTACCTAGAAATCTGAAGAATAAGAAAATCATTAGTATTTCAACTACAGATCTTACGGCAGGTACTCAATATCGTGGGCAGCTTGAAGAGAGAGTTATGAACCTGTGTAATGAGTTGAGAGCCTCAAAAGACATGATTCTTTATCTAGACGAATTCCACTCGGCTACCTCAGATAACTCCACTTCCATAAGTGATATGTTAAAACCAAGCCTAAGTCGCGGGGAGATTACTGTAATAGCTTCAACTACTCTCGACGAGTTTAAGAAATATATTGAGAAGGATGGAGCATTGAAGAGAAGATTTCAAAAAGTGATACTATCCGAGCCTACCCGAGAGGAAACTTATAAAATCCTCAAAGGTTTGGTAAAGAAATACCAAGAGTTCCACCACGTTAAATATACAGACGAGACTCTGAAAGCTTGTGCCGAATATTCTGAGAGATATATGTATGATAGAAAATCTCCAGATCGTGCAATTGATATTATGGATACGGCCGGTGCACAAACTAAACTATCTCATCCTAGCGATACAGAAGAGCTTGATCGGCTGGAAAAGGAAAGGGCTGAGGCAGGAAAGAAAAAGATCAAGGCTATCGATAAATCTGACTTCTCTGAGGCTAAGAAACAGAGAGATGAAGAGGCTAGGTTAGAAAAGGAGATTGAGGTATTAAAGAAAAAAGCTGCATCAGTAGACCCTAAAACATGGCCAGAAGTAACTATTGAGACCGTTGCTTCGGTTGTCTCTAAAATTTCTGGTGTGGCAGTTGATAAAATTGTCTCGCCGGAAATGGATAAGATACGAGCGATGAGTGGGGATCTTAAGAAAGTAGTGATTGGTCAAGATACAGCTATTGATTCTGTAGTAAAGGCATTATCTAAGAGCTTCCTTGGACTAAGAAATGAAAATCGACCTGTAGCATCATTCTTATTCACTGGACCATCTGGAGTTGGTAAGACCCTCATCGCTGAGAAGGTTGCTGAAACGGTATATGGAAGAAAAGAGTCCATGATTCGAATAGACGGTGGAGAGCTTACAGAACCGGGCAGCGTAACTAAGTTAATAGGAGCTAGTGCATCTTATGTTGGATATAATGACTCTGCTCTTCTTGATAAAGTAAGAGATAACAGTCAATGTGTCCTTCTGATTGACGAGTGCGAAAAAATAAACGCCGGCATAATCAATTCCCTGTTCCTCAATATACTAGATACAGGAAGGTGCCAGCTAGCTAATGGAAAAGAGGTCGACTTCAGAAACAGTATAATTATTCTAACTTCAAACCAGGGTACCAAAGAGCTTGAATTGAAGGGAAATGGTATTGGCTTCGGTGAGCTTAGTAAAGAAGCTAAGAGATCCTCCGATGTTTCAACCGTCATGAAGTCTCTAGAGAAGCAATTCCGGCCAGAATTCAGAGGTAGAATTACAGATATTATAGTATTCAACAGTCTAGGAGAACCGGAGATGATGAAGATATTTGATCTAGAGCTCAATAAGTTTAAAGAAAGACTAAAGAGAAGAGGATACTCTCTGACAGTCGGAAAAGAGCTTAAGAAATACATCGTTTCTAAGACTGATACTAGATTTGGTGCTCGTGACTTGATCAAGGGAATCGGAACTTATATTGAGGACAAGATTGTTGAAAAACTCCTTGATCCTGGGACCGATTTAACTAAGAAGAAGGTCAAAGCAAATCTAGTTGATGAAGAGGTTGAAATTCTCTTTGAATAAAAAGATTGGGCAATCTGCCCTTTCTTTTTCTTATTAATGATATGGAAGAAAATATAATAGATAAGTTTAAATTAACGAAAGTACAGAAGACATACAAAAATATGTATGTTCTTTGGTTATCCTGGGATAGCAACGACGGTGATTACATAAAGGACTATAGATATATCAAAGAAGACGTATTACAGAACAATCCACTGCTCCAGTACGTTCTATCTTACCTATGTGGAGGAGAGAATTATATAAAAGACCCAAAGGATAAAATGTATAAATATGCTTATGGGCAATATGTCGATGAGGATGTAAACTTTAGATGGTTATCCAGATATTTATCAGATGCAGAGCTGATGTTGTATTCTGATTGGGGACCTTGCCACTCATTGGATGAGATAGGGATAACTTATTTTAATAGTAATGGAGTAGAAAGTAGTGTTGTCGTTCCAAAATTTGATGAGCTGTTTTCAGGTAAAAAGAGAAAAGAGGTAGTTGAGTTTATGACTGATCTATATAATAAATATAAAGATGACGAAGGAGCATGTAGTTATATCTTTTAATGATTTTAAAGAAACTTGTGAAAACTATCAGGAGATCTGTGGATTAGAAGAGATAACAGATCAGAATACTTTTGAAAATTTTTATAGAAATAGAGTTTATTACGGTTTTCCAGTCAACAGAGAAAAATTTAAGCTAGTAAAACTCCCTGGCTCTGATCTTTGGCACCCTATCGATAGTGGACTGGCAGATGTAATTGTTTATCTCAATGAAAAAGGATATACAACTAAATACTGCTGTTCCGGACATAAGCCTGATTTCGAAGGTGGTTATATCTACTTCGCCAGCCTAGATCCTGAAAAAATAGATGCCATTCTGAATCTCGCCTTTGGTTGGATGATGTCAGACCAAATGTATGTTAGAGCAGAAGTTAATGATCAGAATGAGGTTACTATTAGATTTAGGCCGATTAGTCGATATGATAAG
>Ga0247611_10007541_pt1 | contig 13620 bp, 2 predicted proteins | sample 177DNAGHGhighgp2_FD_192422 | JGI IMG/M metagenome (GOLD analysis project Ga0247611, IMG submission 192422) | Sheep rumen microbial communities from Palmerston North, Manawatu-Wanganui, New Zealand - 1770 DNA GHGhigh gp2 | ecosystem: Host-associated > Mammals > Digestive system > Stomach > Rumen ... | reverse complement strand
CCCAATCCCCAATCCCCATTTTATTCTTCTTTCTTTTAATTAATAAATTCTATTATTTTATTTATTTAAATATATGAAGTACAATCCAAATAATGTATAAATCCATATAATTTTATAAATTATCATCATCATAGTAATTATCATCATCAAATCTAGAAAACATTCTTCTATCCAATCTTCTATTATTTTCATTATTTACTTTATCACCATTCATTCCTACATTATCCATCTTAATCGCAATGCTAATCATTTTTTTCATAATTTCTTTACTAGAATAATCCGGCAAAATCAAAAAGAAGAAACAAGTATCAGCCCTTGGTAATCCATCTTTAGAGAAATTAGCATTAAATTTAATAGTAAATTGTATTTGCTTTTGGTCATATTCTTCCTGGGAATAAGGTAACCTTTCTTGAGCATAACAAAATTTAACAAATTGTATTCTTTCTTCCTCACTGAATTCTTTAACAATTTCCCATACCCATTTTACTAAATAATTTTTAGCTTCTAATTCTGGAGATATTATTGTATTTTTTTCTAATAATTCAATATCTACTGTTTTTTTACCACAAACTAAACGTTCCATTTCTTCCCAGGTGAAATATTGTAATACAGACATTGGTATTATTTTATTTATACCTTTTATTATAGAAATTATTTGAGAATTTGATTCATTTAAACGTATATTATGAATTTCTTGGAATAAAGCAATTCGTGTTTTACTTGAAGAAAATAATTCATCACAAGTATATTCTTTACTTAATTTTTTCTGTGTTCCATCTGTTAATGATATAGAAGATATACTTTCCCCAAATGAATTAAGTATTAAATCTTTTGTTATTTCATTATTTTTCATAAATAATATTTCTCCCATTTTACTTAAACCTTCATCAAACATAAATACATCATTTTTATTTACTTTTTCTCCTATTATTTTTTTCCAAACTAAACTACATAAATTAACTGGTAAATATACTCCAGTTCTTATGCATAATCCCATTAATATCCCTAAAAATTCAAATTGAGAAAATTCTTCACTTTTTGGATTGATAGTATATTTATCTTTATATTCTCCTTTTTTATTAACATTATTTTGTGTAGGACATAATAAATTTATTTTATCAGAATTTTCTAATTCATTTACAATATCAGAATAAAATTGTCTATAAGGACCGCTTAAACCTTGAACTAATTCATTTAAATATTTTATTTTAAACGCTACATGAACTAAATCAAATCTTTTAACTCTAAAACAAGCAGGGTCAACCTGTAAATATTGTTCATAGACTTGATTAAATTCGGTCATGTTTTTATAACTAGTATCAGGCGGTGCGTTCACTTTTTGGAAAATTAATTCTCCACCTGGTTTTCTTGATGTTTTTATTATGAATTTTTTATATAATTGATCTCCGCTATTATTTTTATTATTACCATTTTTATCATCATTTAACCTCTCGACATTAAACGATGGAATTTGGATAAGATCTTCTTCATATTCTGTTAATGATATAATATTTTGAATTAATTCATTCTTTATTTTAGGTGATATAATATATCTAAATGATGTCATTAAAGTACTTAAAGAAGAATATTCATCTTTTTTATCATCTGTTTGATTTGATAATTTTTTAGGAACAGGTGGACGTAAAAGAGGAGCTGATAAACTGAATGAATCATTAATTTCTGAAATTAGTGATAAATAATATCTAACTTCACCATTAGTCATTGTATTTACTGTTTCATTTTGTCTTAATATTTCTTTGGAACGAAATATTGAAGGAGTTTGGATTAAATTAGATATAGTTATTGCGTTTGGTAATTTTTGGATAGAAAAAATTATTTTTCCTAAATTATTTATTTTATCGAGGGATAATATATCTTTATCATAGTTGTATAAATCTAAATAAATATCTATACCATATTCAAATAATTTATTTAAATCTGATAAAGTTATTTGTTTTCCTGGCTCTTTGATTAAAGATAATATTGAATTTATTTGTTTTAAATTTTCTTCATCTTTTTTAATATTTTTATAATAATTTTCTATTTCTGTCTTTTTTTCTTCGAAATTTTGAATATTTTTAAAATGTATTTCTAATAATTTATTTATTAAATTATCATAATTAGATTTATATTCTGGATCGTCTTTATTTATAATTTCAATTTCATTTCCTAATTTTTGTTTAAGAATATCCAAACATTCTTCTATTTTATAATTATTAATTTTATTTTTATTATCATCTTCACTTTCTACTTTTTTTTTCTTTATTTCTTTTTTAGGTGGTACTATAACTTTCGGTGCATCACAAAATACACAAGATGCGTTATCTTTATCATTCATATTATGACATGAAGCACATTCCCACATACTATCTTCTTGTGATTCTTCTTTTTTTTCTTCTTTATTTTCTTTTTTTAAACAGCGTAATAATTTATCTATATTAAAACAATCAATTATTATACCAATAATTTTATTATTTTCTATAGAAATAATATCACTAAATGGATCCGAGATAACAGCACCATATTCTTCCAAATGTTCTATTAAAGTTTCAACAGGCAACGATTTATTATTTTCTATTAATAAAATCTTATCGAATTGTTGTTTAGCATATGTATTTAATTTATCAGTTATTTTTTTATGTAAATTATTATCAATAGATTTATTTTCTTTTATACATTTTAATAAATTAAATAATTTCATTTCTTCAATAAGAGTTGTTTTAGTACTTTCAATTGGCTCATTAATTAATGATATTACATTTAAAATACAATTAGATAATTCAATTATATAAGGAGAAGCGAAAAACATATCTTTATTATGACTTTCCATTTTGGATGTAAATACCTGATTAAATTTATCAAAAATATTTTTATTTAATCCTATCGCATTTAATTTTTCTTCTATAGTATTACATTTGTCGAATATTTCTTTATATTTATTAATATCATTATTAAAATACATTGTTAAATTATTAAAAATATTATTCAATAATTTAAACAATTTCATTTGTAATAAAATCGGAAAAGTATCATTAATACAATTAGACGCAATACTACTAATTAATTCCTTCAACATATTTTGATCATTTAAAACAATATTTGTTAAATTATTTTCAAATTCATTAAGCATTCAAAATTATTAGGAATAAAAGCCACAATACAAGGAAGATCTGAATCTCTTGAATGTAAATACCAATCACCTAAATAAAAAACAGTCGTTCCTGGAATATATTCAACATATACTTCTGGATTATTAATAAGTATACTTTGTAATCCATATTTTTCTTTTTTTATTGATTGAATTTCGTATAATAAATTAGTACCTTCTTCATCTGAATAAAATCTTAAAGTAGCCTGCGGTCCTAAAAAGGCATTTGAATCAAATGAAATTATTATCTGATTATATTTAGATTTTCCGGAATCTTGAAGATCTTTTTCCCCAATACATAAACGACGTAAAGGTAATAGGGAACCATTATTTAATTTTATATTTTTGAATAAATTTATATTAAATATTTTGATTTCGTTATTGAATTGTTTCCATTGATTTAATATGTATTTTTGTAAATCAATATTTGTTAATAACTTTTCGCTATTTTCATTTATATTATTAACTATACTTGTATTAGGAAGTATGTTACCCATATTAGTTCCAGAATTATTTTCTATCTCTGAATATATTATATTATCTTTACAATTTTCGTTCCATTCTATTAATTTAGCCATACTCATTTCTTTATTGTCATCAAGGTTTCCACATTGATTTAATCTAACTAAAATTTTATTGGCATAAGCAGCATTTAACCTATCTAAATTTTCCTTAAATTTTTTTTCAATATCATTCATCGAATAGCATAAGGAAGAATAATTTCTATGAACTATAACTAAATTATCATATGAGGTCCAAAATATTTTCACTTCGGATCCTGTTGTCATAACTAATACTAATCTATTAGTAAAATCACATAATAATATTATTACTAATTTTTCATGTTTTAATTTTTTATCTCTACATAAAAATATTTTTCCTATTATACATTTTTCTATACTAACTCGATTTGGATTATAATTATCATCAAAAATACTTTTACTCACGGGTGCATTTTCGAAAACGACAGTTAAATCTTCATAAGCACTTTTTAAATTACCATTTAATAAATGGGATCTTATTTGCGAAGTACTCATTGCTGCATAGTTTTTATTAGTACCATATTGACGATAAGCATTAGTTATTAATTCAACAAAAACTTTATCGAATATGATAGCATTTTGCAAACAGGATAAACCTTTATTTAAAGAAACTTGAGGAAGACAGGAAATAAACTCACTTTCTGGTAAAACTTGATTTTGAATTTTTTCGATAGGAGGTTTAGAAGGCGGGAAATTTGTATTATATCTTGGGATAAATACTTCTTGGAAAAGACGCTTGTAATTTTTTTCGTATTTTGATATTAAAGTTTGAGTAAAAGATAATTCTAATTCGGATATTGTTTGTGAATTTATATAACATGATTTTGGAGTTAATATTTCTATGATTTTATTACGAAGGTCTTCTTTTAATGTGGATAATTTTTCTTTGTTTGCTTGATATAATATTTTTAATATGATATTTAATAATAAATCGCTTTTTGTTTTTTGGTTTACTTTTAGGAAGAATTCTATTAAATTATTTATATTTAAGTCTTGTATTAATTTTTTTGTATATATTTTTTGTGTAATTAATTCACTTAAATTGACTTTCATTTTCTGACTTACGACTTCGAAAGTTTTATTATCTTCATTTTCTTTTATTAATTGAATTTCATATTGATTATTTTTACTTAAATATATATTACTAATTATTGCCTTTTTACCATTATATAAAACTTTTTGTCCTTTTTTTAAAAGATTATATTTTCCAGAAATTATATATAATATCCCCATTATTTTATCAAGATTTAATTTATCTAATTCCTTATTTATTTCATTTGATAATTCATCAATAATTTTTTGATAAAAATTATCATTGATATTTAAATAATAATATATAATTTCCGATATTTGATTCATAGCACTCATAATTTGTTCATCTGTTATATATTCTTTTTTTACATTATTTATTATATTAATATTGTTATCTTTTTTAATCTCAATTAATTTATCATATAAAGAATCTTTAATAATAGACACATTAGCAAAATTAACACTCGTTTCTTTAATGACATTAGTATATCCTTCAATTAATTCTTCAGGTTTAGGCAAAGGTAAAAATATATCATCATAAACAAACAAAGGATTTTTATTATTAAGTCCAATAGGTGGTGATTTAATTTGGAAATTAAGACATTGATCTATTAATTTAGAGAAAAATAAAACTTGATCATAGGTATATTTATTACTGAGAACTGAATTACCTCTAAGACAAGCAATTTCACCGAGTTTTTCGGCTACTTTTATATGTTGCTGAATACGTTTTAAATGTAAGATATCTAATTTAATTTCAAGAATTAATTTTGTATTATTTTTTTTCTCTTTTTGATTCTTTATTATTTGTTCATTTAATTTTGTGTATAATTCTATCAAGAGTTTATTTACTTTTTCTGCCATTCTCCATGTTTTCACTTTTTTATTTTTTAATCTCGCTATACCAGGATTTATTGAATGTGATGTGGCATTTTTTAAAAATGCATGATAACTTGTGAAAGGTAATATTTCTTTAATATTTCCACCCTTAGCATGTTTATCTTCTTCTCCTTTTTGAATTTTTGGATCTAATGTGACTAAATTAAATGAAGGATTATATACTGAAGAATTTTCCATTTCTAATATATTGAAATTTTTCATTTCTTCTAAAGTTTTTTTTTCTAAAACTTTATCGAATTTTTTATCTAATTTATATCGGCTTAATACTGTCGGGAATTTTTCTTCAAAATAATATAGGGCATTTACTAGGAAACCATAATCTAATTCGGAATTTGCAGCATTAAAAATTATTTTGTATCTTTTATTTACTTGTTTTTGGGGATTATTTTGAGAAGGTTTTTCTGCTAAAGAAAATAAGTAACCTATTTTTGAAAAGATTTTACTAAAATCTGGATTGAATACTTTTTCGTTTATATTTGCTATTATTGTTTTTACTATTGAAATTAAATAATCTAAAACTTCTTTTTTATTTGATGTGGTAATTACTGAGAAAATAACATCTATTAATTTAAGGATGGATTCATTGGCTTTTGTTTCATTTGTTTTCAAATTTAAATTTTGCAATAATTTTATTATATATCCTAATACTAATGAGATATTTTTTTTTCTTTCAATTTCTTCTTCTCTATTTAATACTTTATTTTGAGAGCTTTGGAATAAGTTTTGAATTTCAGGAATGAAAATGTCAATAATTTCAGGAATATATGAAGGTATATCTTTTGTTATATTTATCATTAATTTATTGAATAATTCGATAAATTCTTTATAAATATTATCTCCAAATAAATTTTTATTTTCATTAAATATTATTTTCAAAATTTCAATAGATTTTTTAGCTATGCCATTTTTATTATTATTTTCTAATACAGGGAATAATTTAATTATATCATTCATTATCAAAATAATTTTACCAATTTGTAAAGTAATATTTTTCTTTTTTAAATCTTTTGTTAAAACATTCAATAATAATTCAATTTTATTATCTATAATTGAATATATTTTATCATTATCTAAAATTGTATTTACTATATCAATATCTAAATCCCATTCAAATTTTGTATTTATTAAACTATAATCATTAAGTAAAAATTTATAAATAAATTCTTTATTTTCTTTAATTTTATTATTATAATTATAATAAAGATCAAATCCGAATAATTTTATAGCCAAGTTTTTATATTTATTTAAAATTCCATTTACTAAATTATCCAAATTCATATCGATATCAAATAAAAATTCTTTTAATAAATTTTTTTCTGAAGATATATATCCTATTTCGAAAATATTTAAAATAACAATTTTTTGAATAATATTAACCAAAGGTTTTATAAAGGGTGATTTTTCCAAAATTAATTTATTTTCGATTTCCTTTCTTTGTTCAGGATCATAATCTTGATATTTAGTATACTTAGTTAATAAATTTAATTCACTTAAGAAAAAGGCAGTTAAATTTTTTAATTTAACATCATTTCCTAATTTTTCATATTTAATATTATTAACTTGACAAATTTCATCCAAGGCAGCTTCGTTATTAAAATACATAGATTTTACTTCATTAGTAATATGGTCATCAATAGTAATCTTTAAATCATTCTTTTTTTCTTTGTCAACTTTTTCATCTTTTTTATCTAACATATCTAAAATATCCCCTGTTAAATTTCTTATCATATCATATGTTCCTTTTTTTCTTTTGATATTCATAGCTAATTGATTTAAAAATTGTTTAATAAATTCGATATCTTTATTTGTATATAAATATAATCCATTCTTTATTATATTCCATAAAGATAAATTAAATTGGGATAATTTATCTATTCCACGTAAATTAGGAATAATAATATTTTTCACTTCGTCATTTAATTCTTCGATTTTATAATGGTCTTTATTTTGTATATATTTTAATATATTTAATATCGGATTTGTTTCGTTATCATATATATAATATTTTTTATTCTGATTAATTAATATTAAATTATCAAAATTATTTTTTGATATCATATTTTTATAATATTCTATAGCTTTATTATCCTTATCTTTTTTACTTTGTAAAATATTTTTATATTTATCAAAATCATTACTCATATTTTTATTTTTATTTTCAACATTAATAAGCATTTTATAAAAATTATTTATAACATAATTACCTTCATCTAAACAATTCAATTGTTTTTCTACATTTTTATTATCAATAGCAAATCGACCTTTACCATAAAAATTACCACCTTTAAATGGATAGCAAGTAATTCTTAATTTAGTATCAATAGATTTAAGTGGTATTTTAATTTTATGATTAACTTCATTTTTATTATCTAAATCTTTGGAAACAATATTAAATTCTCTTCCTTTTAATTCAGGTATTTGCGATGCCATAAATTTAATATCTAATAAAGAAGGTACACCTCCACTACCCCCTAATGATGAAGCAACTGTTGATATACTTATTTGATTTCCGAATAAGAAATATATTTTTTTATCTAATAAAGGCTCTCCTGATATTTTATGGAGAAAACATGTACCAAATTCTTTATAATTATTTTTTGCTGTATTTCTTTTATTTGAAGAAATTTTGGAATTATAATTTGTATATAGAAGTATATCTTTATTTGAAGGATAAAAGTCTTCAGGATTTTTATTTATAAGTTCGATTTCAACTGCGATTAAATCATTACTGGAAAAATTCAAATCTTGGAAAAAATTGAGATCATTTGAATTTAATGAATATTCGAATACTTTTTTACTTTCTGGTGTAAGACCTAATAATTCCGCTTGGGATATAAATTGTGGTATATTTTTATTTATTACTTGACATAATAATTCGAAAATTTCGTAATATTTATTTAATATAGCGGAAAATTCATTTAAGGGTAATTTATTTTTTATTAAATTACTTGAAAGGAAAAATATATGACATAAATTAAATATATTATTTGAATCTTTTGAATTAGATTTATTTAATAAATCTTTTAATAATAAATAAATATTTTCTATAATGAATTTCAATTCATTTGTTTTTATATTTGGTAAAAATAAATTATGTAAACAACATTCCATAAAATAATAACAAAATTCATTATTATTTTTTACCAAAATTTCATTTTTTATTTCCTCAAATATTTTTTGACCTAAATCATTTAAATTACAAATATTAAATCCTACATATTTCTTTTTATTTATTTCACTAAAAGTACTTTGTATCGAAATTCTTTTACTATTATCTTTAATATTATTATCTTTATCCTTATCTCTATTATCTTCATCGGAGCCAAAACTAATTTTTTCATTAGCCATATCCTTATAAAATCTTTCTTCATCAGAATAATTATCATCATAACTTTTATCTGCACTTAAATCTGGGGACATCGATGGTATAAATTTTTTTCTGCCAATGTTATCTACAAAAGAAGGTTTTGTTGCTAAAAGATCTTTTGTTAAATATAAACTTTTATAACAATTAATTCTATTAAATGATGTCTTTAATTTAAATGTTATTATATTTTCTAAAGAAGCTTTATTTATATAAAATAATCCTTGATTTATTGAATATAATGTTAAAAATAAATTTTGTCTTTTTTCTTCTGTATCAAATATCAATTCAATGTTTTCATCAATAATATTAAATAAAATATCTAAAATTTCTTTATTATCTTTATTTTCTATTAATAATATATTTATTTCTTTATTTATATTTTCAAAAATATCTTTAACTTCTTTATTTTCTATCGCGTAATGATATTGATAATCTCTTAATAAATATTTTAATTTGATCAAATATAGAAGTACATTTTCATCTCTTTTTTCACCTGTAATTAATTTATACATTTCGACAAAATCATTATTTTGGCCTTGACCATAAAATTGTCTAGTATTATATAAACATAATTCATTTTTTGAATTTATAACATTTAATAAATCTTTTTCTTCTTCTGAATTATTATCATTATATTTAACTTTATATGATACGAAATTTTTACAAGTCCAATTAAATGCTGAATTTGTAGGTGCTATTAATTTTTTATCATAAAATTTATCTTTTTTAATAAAATCAGATGGACGTGGGGAATCAAATTTATTAATTTCAGGAGTATCAATAATTTCGATTTTATTTTGAGATAAATGCTTAATTTTATCAGAAATAAAATTTTGATTTTTTTCTGAAGTAATTTTCACTTTATCATTTATTATTTCATTATTACCAATATCATTAGATTTTTTTTGGTGGAATAATTTATGTGGATAATCCCAAAAACCATATTTTGTTCTTTCATCTTTATTTAAGGCATTTAATGCTAAAAATGAATAAAAAAAATTCCAGTTAGAATAATACCATGGAAGAGATATTTTATAACATTTTAAAAATAAATTAATTTCATCAAGGAAATTATCAAAAATATTTTCTGATTTTTTTTTAAGAATATCAAGTAATTTAATATTTAATGATTTTTGTAAAATAGCAAATTCTTGTTCGAATTGTTTTTCATAACTATCACATACGAAAATTGATATAGATAAAATAGATATACTTAATAAATAAAAACAACTATTAATTTCGTCATAACAAAATGATTCAATCATATTTTGTAAAGTATTAGAACTTAAACAATGTAAAATTATTTGGAAAGTACCTTTATATTTTTCTGTGCTTTTTTGCTTTTCTTTCATTTTATTATCAATATGATCTTTATTATTATCTTTATCCATTAAAAATTCATCCATGAATTCTTTATCACCATTAGGATTATCATCATAATTATCATAAAAAAAGGATTTTTCTTTATTATTATTATTATTTAAATCATTATTATACATAAATTTAATATTATTTAATGAATTCATATAATTATTCATTTGATTCATATTATTTATTAAATTATTCATGTTCATTAATAAATTATTTTTTTCTTTGCTTAATTCATTTATCATTTCTTGCTTTTCTTTATTTTCTTGATTTTCATTATTATTATTTTTATTATTATTATTATTGTTATTATTCATTTCGATATTTGGTCTTAAATGATTCATTATAGAAATTGGATTAAAAGAAAAATTATTCATATTATTTGGTGGTATTGGATTCATGTTATTAGGGCTCATTTGGTTCATTAAATTCATATTCATTGGATTCATTGGATTCATGTTCATCATTTGATTCATTGAATTATTTATTGGATGTATTGGAGGCATCATATTCATAAAATTGAATGGCATCATTGGATTTTCCATCATTTGATTATTACTCAATATATTATCTTTATTGTCTTTGCTTTCTTTATTTCCTTTATCATCTTTATTATCTTTATTATCCTTATTATCTTTATTATCTTTAATCTCTTTATTATCCTTAATCTCTTTATTATCCCTAATCTCTTTAATATCTTTAATCTCTTTATTATCCTTAATCTCTTTATTTTCTTTTATTTCCTTATTATCTTTATTTTCTTTTATTTCCTTATTATCTTTAATCTCTTTAATCTCTTTATTATCTTTTATTTCTTTATTATCTTTTATTTCTTTATTATCCTTTATTTCTTTATTACCTTTATTATCTTTATTTTTTTCTTTTTCTCTTAAAATTCTTTTTCGTTCTTGATTAATAATATAAATTCTTTCTTTCAATCTTATTCTTTCTTTATCATAATTTTCAAAGAAATCTCCATATTTATCATATTTTCTGGGTCTTCCAAATTTTTTATCATCTTTGTCATTTTTATCTTTATTTTCCATAGGGAATAACCTTCTTTCATTTTCTTCAACTCTTGCCATAATTTCTTTCCTATCATTATCAGTCAAATTTTTATCATATAATAATTTATTTTGTATCTCTTTAAATTTCCATAATAAATCACCTTTAGTTTTTCCAAATTTTTTTTCTAAATAGGAATAATGTGTTTTATTTAAAATTTCATTTTCATTAAATTCAACAGTGAATTCTTTTTCATCAGATTTTCTTGTACTAAAAACAAAAACACCTCCTTCTTTTAATTTATATGCATATAATTTATTTTTAATTAAAACCCATTTAAGACATTCAAATTTTGTTACATCGAATTTAGTTTTTAATTCTGGAGCCATTATTAAATCATTTGCTTTATTTGAATTATCAATTTTACATGTACCTTCATATAAAATAACTTTTGAATTTATTTCATAACTTTTATATAATTCTTCTGGTTGTTTTATTTTAATTTCAGTTTCATTAGTTGGCTCTTTTGATATTTTAATTAATAACTCAGCAGCTTGTTCCATATTATATCCATTTTTTTCTAAAGCATATTTACATTTTTCTTTTGAAAAAAGATAACTAAAGCTTTCGAATAATTCATTAACTAATTTATCATTTTCTGTTTCTACAGGTTTTTGTTTTAATTCTGTTAAAGTATATTGATATAAACACATTGAGACCTTTATTGATTGGGAATTTATTATTTGTTGTAAACGGAATAATTTTTTATCATAATAAAAAGGATTTTCTTTTGAAAAATAATTATTTTTATAATAAATATCTTGATCATTAACTATTGGAGGTTTATTATCTTTTTCTTTTTCTTCTAACATTATTGTATAAAGGAAATTATCATCAGAAAGTAAAATATAATTTTGATTTTTTTCTAATACTGTTTTGGTCTTAGCTTCTTTAGGTATATTTAAATTAATAATTTTTTCCAATGTTAAATTTTCAGGATTTATTATTTTTAAATGACCTAATTTACTTTGATTTGTTTTTAAATAAATTCTATTTGTGCTTTTTACATATACCATCATAGGATTATGCTCTATAGTATTAACCACAATATTTTTTAAATAAACATGACCTTTAATTGTTCCTTGATTTCCTGTGCCGACTTTATATAAACCACCACAGATACCATATAATATAATATATAAATATTTTGAATCGGTACATATTGCTGTACTAGGTAATTTTTCGAAACTATAGGAACCTTTATTTGGTACAAATAATAAATTTTTTGTCATGTTGAATATATCATTAATTGCCCAATTTCTCATTATTGGATATGGTTTATAATTATTTTCTGACATGAATACCTTATTTAATATTATTTTTAATATAGAATCTACTAAAGCAAAATTTTTTTCTAAATATGTAGAATATTTAGGAGATATATTTTCATCTTTTTTCAGATAATTATGCATATTTGATATTCTTTTATAATTTCCTTGGTATATATTAAGTATATAATATATATCTAAAGCAAGGATCCAATAAGGTAAATCAATTTTAGCTTTTTCTTTTTCTTTATTTTTGTCTTCTTTAGGCTTTTCTTCTTTATCTTTTTCTTCTTTTTTAATTTCTGGTTCTGGTTCGGCTATTTTTGTCTTGATGAATGTTTCTAAATTATCTAAAAATTTTGAATTTATTGGTTGATAAAATATTTCCTGAAATTTACTTGATTTTATTTCCTTATATAAATTAGGTAATTCTTCAGGATGTAATAAAGGATCATATTTATCCCATTTAATCCAAGGCGTATATAAATATCTTTCTGCTGGATGATTTTGTACCATTATTAAATGAGGTTCTTTGGATTCTAATTCCTGGTATGATTTAAATTTTTTTTCAAATAATTTAAGTTTTCTTTTATGTAAATCATCCATATGGGATAATATGTCTTCCCTTAAAGAACCCACATCTTCGCTTTTTGATGGTGACTGTTCTGATTCTACTTGGGATGCAAGAGATTCTTTGTACCATTCTGAATTTTCGAAATAGGATTTAAAATTATAGGTACACATTTCATCTACTATTGTGTAGAAACTTTCTTTTTCCATTTTTTTATATATAATATTTAAATTGTTTTTAGATAAAATTAGTTTATATTACTTTTTTAAATTATATATATTTAAACGTTTTTATATTTGAATAATAATTTATATGGGGATTGGGGATTGGGGATTGGGGATTGGGGATTGGGGATTGGG
>Ga0247611_10007539_pt1 | contig 13620 bp, 22 predicted proteins | sample 177DNAGHGhighgp2_FD_192422 | JGI IMG/M metagenome (GOLD analysis project Ga0247611, IMG submission 192422) | Sheep rumen microbial communities from Palmerston North, Manawatu-Wanganui, New Zealand - 1770 DNA GHGhigh gp2 | ecosystem: Host-associated > Mammals > Digestive system > Stomach > Rumen... | reverse complement strand
TTCTTGTTTCAAGGTGATAGAGCATCAGCAACTGGGCTACAGGTGGCATCATCTCAGGCATTTCCTTGACCGTGTTCTTCAGCTCACGCAATACGATTAGCATACTTGGGATGAAAACCATTTTCCCTGGTACAATAAAATCTACCTTTGCTTGGGTGAGCCGAGCTATCTGATAGGATGCAACTGATTCTAAAGCAAAGATGACAGTATGATTGAATGCCTCTATCATCTTAGCCTGATGTTTGGATAACTGCATTGGAGTAATGCCGTCAAGTCCTGTTGGTATCGCAATAGTGACTTGCGTTTCCATGAATTCAAGATCATAAAAGCTATAACTGGTAGCAATCGCCAAAGGCAATTTTTTGTCCTTGCCTTTGGCGTGAGTTAGCTGCCTTGTCTTATAGCCTGTCAAGTCTTCCAGATAATCTGTTATAGTCGCTATATTATATTTCATTTTGCTAATTATATTATGCGCGAAATTTTGTGCAAATATGCATATAACATCTCAATCCGCCAAACATTTACCTCAAAAAGTGCATAATGAGACTTTCTAAGTCTAATATTTTGCATTTTTCAATGGATTTCGTCACTATATCCTTGCCAAAACTTCATAGATTGGCTTACTTGACCTTCTTCTTCAAGTTCATTCTTTTCCTCTTTCCTTTCCGGCAGGAGTTCTCATGCAGCTGTCTTACAGATCGCGTTGCTGAACATCCTAATCGCTTTTCCCCTATCTTCTGTTGTTACCTTCCAGAGCATTGCCTCTTTAGCATGTCAATGAGCATCCTTTGTTATCCATACTTCCTAATGAATATGAATGATACGCTACATCTTCGCTTTGTCCTTCTCCGTCTGATAACCATGACGTGCCCCCAATGAGCAGTTGACTGTCGAGCATCCTCCTTATCGTATCTGTCACTGAATTGTTCTTATTCCGCCTTCTTCAATTCTGCCTTTTTCGGGCGAAGCAACAACACTTACTTTTACCGTCGCAAAGTTAGTGCAAGCCGCATTCTGCAAGTACCAGGGCCTTATTCCCTGATTTTTTTCAAAAACTTTTTCCCGTCTGCCGTGCATCCAATAAAAACTTTTCCGGCCCAAGGGTGAAATAATTCGGTAATTCCTTGCATTCCATGCTTTCCTTGCTAACTCTTAAAACAACGTTAAAAATAAATGTTTCACTTCAAAAATACAGAACAATGAAAAAGATCGAGAACAATTTCGCAGTGACAGGATTCGTAGGTAAAGACGCTGAAATCCGTCAGTTTTCAACAGCAAGCGTAGCCCGCTTCTCACTCGCAGTAGGCCGTACAGAGAAGAACGGTGAGGAAACTACCCGCACGTCGGCCTTCATGAACATCGAGACTTGGCGCAAGAACGAGAACCGTGACTCCTTCGATCGCCTCACAAAAGGTGCCATGATCACGGTAGAGGGCTTCTTCAAGCCAGAGAAGTGGACTGACCAGGACGGCGTGAATCACAACCGCGTGGTGCTCGTGGCTCGAAGATTATACACGACTCCTGACAAGGAGAATCCGGAGGAGAAGGCTCAATAGACCTTCTCCTTCCAGCAAACGCTGTGAAACTCTAAGGGAAATATAAAAACAACCATCCAACTTCAATTACAGGTAACGGAGAGTGTAACCGGCTTTCCACAAATCATTTCTATTATGCTTTATACACACACTATCGGACGCATCGGTAAGGATTGCAAGGTGATTACCGGAGTACACGGGACTTTCATGGCGGTGGACGTCGCCGTAGATGACTACTCCAAAGGACAGAACATCACGACATGGGTAAGGGTACGCAGCAGCCGTGAGAACCACATCCGCCTCGCTGACTATCTCACCAAGGGAAGGCTGATTCTCGTGGAGGGAACGATCTCAACGTCTCTATGGACGGACAGGCAGGGCGAGAGCCATGTGCAGGTGAGCATCAACGCGGACAGCATCGCTTTCGTGAACGCCGGACGCAAGGAGGAGCAGTCTGCCAACCCGAAGCAGGCTTCCAAGAAAGGAGCAAAGGCGAAGAAGAACACGCCCGAACCGCCAAAGGACGCACCCGAGGCCAAGGCTGATGACCTGCCGTTCTGATGATAGTCTAACCTCTAACGTTATAGGACTATGACCGTCAACGTTCGTATCGCTATCGCATCCCATCTTTCGGATGCACAGGAATATCTGGAGCTCGGCTTTCGCAAGAATGACAGCTCCGAGATAAACCTCGCCAAGGCCATCCTTTTCAAGTACGTCAGCACTGACTTGGAGGTTGAGGAGAGGGAACTGAATGAGTTAGCACATGAAGTTTTAAACCGTCAAAGACAAATTACACTATGAGATACGCAAGATTGCTGGAACCGTACAAGGGGTACTGGGATATTCAGGTGGACGAGGATAGCATCACTGGTGGCTATCATGGCTATGAGTATAACTGTATTGTCATCGGGAGCGGAAAGGAGATTACCTGCAACAGGGATGAGTTTGAGTTTGTTGACTGAGTACAAAGGGAATGGGCAGTCCAACCAACTGCCCACAAATCTTCTTGCTATGGAGGAAAAGAATGACCCTAAAAAGGAGCAGATAGGAAGGCTCATGGATAAAGCCAGGAAGGACGGCAAGACTATTGACTGGGCAAAGGTGGTCTTGTGTTAGGCTCGAAAACGGTCAATTATCGGGAAAAGAGAGCCGCTATCCCTCAGACAATCAGGATAGCGGCCCTCTTTATGACCTGAAAAGGTATTTCCACAGCTCCAGGGTCTCGTCATGCTCCCTTATCCTCTGTAAGATTTCCTTCAGGTAGGATTGCATGGCCTTTTCAGTGGAATGGTTGACCTCGGCAAGTTCCTCGATGGTTCTCTGCTGGCAGCCGATGCCGAAATACTCCCTGAGTATCAGGTTCTCGTTCGTAACCCAAATCACGGATTCTCTCACCATTTATTATCTTTCTACCTTTTCTCAGTCCGTTGGATTGAACTGCGAGAACCACTTCACCTGGTCTTCATACGGCATGTTGAAGTAACGCTTCTCTTTGTTCAGCTGGTGCATGCGCTCCATCTCGTGGTTGGAGAGGGCAAAGTCGAAGGTCTCGATGTTCTCCTTGATGTAGTCAGGATTCGAGGCGCCAGGGATGACGGAGAAGCCCATCTGCATGTGCCAGCGGATGATAACCAGTGCGGGACTCTTGCCGTGAACCTTGGCAATGTCGCAGATGACCGGGTCGCGCAGCAGTTCGCCCTTCGAGTCGCGTCCGCCCAGGGGGAACCAGCACTCAATCTGGATGTTGTGCTTGGCGGCTATCTTCTGCCAGTATTCACGCTGAGCGTAGGGGTGGCACTCTATCTGCACAATCTGCGGCACGATGCGGCAGTTCTCCACGATGGAGTTCCAGATGCTGTCGTTCACGTCGAAATTGGAGATGCCAATGGCGCGCACTTTGCCACTCTCCAGTGCCTTTTCCATTTCCTTCCAGCCGCCTACGAAGTCGCCCACGGGCTGATGGAAATACACGAGGTCGATATAGTCAACACCCAGTCGGCCACACATGCGGTCGATGGCCTTCAGTGTCTTACCTTCGCCATACTCATTGGGCCACAACTTGCTCGTAATCCAAATCTCAGAACGGTCGATGCCGCTGTCCTTCACGGCGCGTCCCACGCTGCGCTCGTTCCGGTAGGCATGTGCCGTGTCGATGTGGCGGTAGCCGCACTTCAAGGCGGTCATCACAGAATTGTAGGTCTCTTCACCGTCGGGGTGCTATATACCCCGAGTCCGAATTGTGGCATCTGTACGCCATTATTCAGCGTGAGATATGTCTGTTTCACTTGTCCGTTCATAACTATTGCTGTCATCAATGCGATGAAACTCAATATTACCTTTTTCATTGTTATCTACTTTTTTTATCCTAATTGATATTCGCCCGTGCGAATAGCTGCGATGACGCCACCGTCGATGAGCAGGTCGGTACCTGTAATAAACTTGGCTTCTATCTGTTGCTTATCGTCCATTGCTCTATCTGATAAAATTCGTTGCGATACGCTGGGGTTCCTGCTCTGGCAAGCCGCCACGCTCAGCATGGATGGCACGGATAAGAAAAGCCATGTTGCGGCCCAGCACACGCATTGTCTGTAGTCCTTCTTCATCTTTCATCACTTCTTCGGGTGAATTGCCATGAACGGCATTCCAATAGCGGCTTGCGGCCACGGGCATCTCGCCGTGCAGGAAATATTTGTTCAACTGGTCGAGTGTCGCCGTGGTGCCCATCCTGCGGGCTGAGACAACGGCAGCACCTACCTTGAAACGTTTCTCGAACGAGGCCGAGAAGAACAGTCGGTTGAGGAACGAGACCAGTGTGCCGTTTGCCCCGGCATAATAGACGGGTGAGCCTATTACCAGCCCGTCGGCCTCTTCAAACTTCTTGGCTACCTCGTTCACCATGTCCTTATCGAACACGCAACGGCCCATCTGTTTGCACTTGTAACAACCGATGCAGCCACGGATGTCTTTATGTCCGACATGTACTATCTCCGTCTCTATGCTTGCCTTCTGCAATTCGTCGGCCACCACGCCTAAGGCCGTAAAGGTACAGCCGTGAGCGTGAGGGCTTCCGTTGATCAGTAAAACCTTACTCATAATTCTATCTCCAACCCATGAACTTCTATCAGGTGTACTTGATAATCTCCATACCAATCTGCGGCATTTCAACACCATTGTAAAGCTTGATTGTATTCATATTTTTATCTTTTGATATACTTGTTACCGTTTCTGATGTAAATTCTCTGCAGCCCGTTAGAGCGCGTACCGTTGAGTGTGTATGACGCATTCGCCGTATTCGTCTTTGCGCGGACATTGCTAATTGAGGTCGATTGCTTGTCAACGCCCAACTTCTTCAACCAGTTCTCAACAGTAGTTTTTGACGAGACATTGCGGACGCTGCTACCACTGATACCAAGTGATTCGAGAACGGTGGCATTTGGATAGTATTCCTTGATAAGCGTTGTATAGCTGCCAACACCACTGCCGCCATGTGTGCCGAAGGGGATGATTGTCTTTCCATCCAACTCTGGATGTGCCTCGAAGAACGTGCGGAAAAGCATGGGTGGTCTTCCCCACCAAATCGGGCCTCCCATGAAGACGGTCTCATAGTCAGCGAGGTTGGTGATTTCATTCTTGTATGCAGGTCGGCGGTTCTCATTGATTTCCTCCGTAACGTAGGCCGTGCATTCATCATAGTCAGCTGGGTAGGCCACAACGGGGACTATCTCGAATACGTCCACATCGGCCTGTTCCTTTATATAGTCAACCATGATGGCCGTGTTGCCACGCTCCACATAGCCAACCTGCCAGTTCTCGTCAGCACGAGAGAAATAGATGACAAGCATCTTCCCCTTGGCTGTGTCTTCTCCCTTGCTTCCTGTCTGTTCGGTGGCACCAGTTGTTCCGTCCACATCTGGGTCATTGCTGCCACAAGCCATTGCCACGATAAAGGCACAGAAAGTAAGTGCTGAAGTTATAAGCTTCTTCATAACCTATAAATATTAATGTGTAGCTTTCAAATATTGTAAATCGCCATACCAATAGCTGGCAGTGCAACCACCGTCGATGAGGAAGTCGGCACCGCTGATGAAACGGCCACGGCTCGACATCAGGAACTCAGCCAAGTCGCCCACTTCGTCGGGTGTTCCTGCTCGACGGGCGGGCATACCCTCGATCATCTTCAGATAACCCTCTTTGCGCGGGCCGTGCAGCTCGTCGTTGGCCAAAGGCGTGATGATGATGCCGGGAGAAATGCTATTGATGGTAGCTCCGCGACGTCCCCAGCGGGTGGCTTCGTACATCACGCGGAGCACATTGCAACGCTTCGAATACTGATAGGCTTTCAGCGTGTCGTTGATTTCCTTCAAGGACGGCAGTTCCAGCAGTTTATCCGTAGGTGTTGTAGCCAAAGCCTCGTTCTGCTCATGAGGCAGTGCCGGCAGACGATGGCCGCTCTGCGAGGAGATAATTACACCCGAACTGCCCTCGGCTATCACCTTGCCAAACTCCTCCAGCAATACGCTTGTACCATAGAGTTCAACGCGCAGTATTTCTTCAACGGGAGCTTGTGAGGGTGACACGCCAGCAGCATTCACTACATTGGTCACTTCACCCTTGCAGGTGGCAAATTCCACCAACTTCAGGATATCTTCCTTCGAACCAAGGTCACACTTGATGGTCGAGCACTCGAAGCCTGCATCTTCCAGCGTCTTTGCTGCCCGTTTAGCATTCTCCTCACTATAGTCGGCCAACACGATGTGCTTGCCAGCCGAAACACGGCGGATGATGGCTTGCCCGATGCTGCCGGCACCTACTAAAACCGTTGTATTCTTAATCATACCAAGTCGATAATTGTTATCGTTTCACAGTCTCTTAATCAGCTTGGCGGGGATGCCGCCAACGACGGTATTTGGTTCCACATCTCTGGTTACAACTGCTCCAGCACCGACAATGGCGTTTTCACCGACTGTCACGCCAGGTAGGATGGTTGCACCTGCACCTATCCAGCAGTTGCGTTTCAGTAACACGGGCTTGCAGGTCAGTATCTGGTGCTCTTCTGGGTCGTGGTTGTTGGAAATGAGTTGGGTGTTGGCTGCAACCAGCACATCGTCCTCGATGGTGATGCCTCCGGCACTCATAAAGAGCGAGTTGGTCTGGATAACTACATTCTTGCCTATTTTCACGTTCTTTCCGCGCACAACCGACGTGGGCGCCATCAGCCGGCTTCCCTCGCCAAACTCGCCGAAGATTTCGTGAACCAGTTCGTCGTACTCTTTAGTAAAGGGCATGGTATTGTTCAACTTGAAGCAGAGCTGAACTTCCTTTACGCCTTGCGCCTGCTCCTCAGGAGTCTGCTTGCGCATGTCTATCCTTATTTCTTCCATGTTCTAATCTAATAGTTACAGGCACATTCTGAAAATCTTCTCAACGTCGGCAGGAGTCAGATCGGTAAATCCGTGAAGGACACCTTCTGCGCCACAGGCCTTACGTGCCATTGTCTCGAAGTTCTTGTCGTCGATGCCCAGGTCTGAGAGACGGCTCTTCAGTCCAAGGGTCTCGAAGAAGAAAGTCTCAAGAGCCTGAATAGCGGCTTGGGCTCCTTCCATAGCGGGCAGTGAAGCGTCCAGTCCCATGACATTCACACCAAAGCGCTGGATGATAGGGGCCGTCTCTTCGTCGAGCACATACGCCAGCCAACGAGGGGTGAGGATGGCCAGACCGTGGCCGTGAGTGATGTCGTAGAAGGCCGACAGTTCATGCTCCATAGAGTGGCAGACGGTGGCCTGGAAGAATCCCTCGTAGAGGAAGTTGTTGAGTGCCCACGACGATGCCCACATCAGATTGGCGCGCGCCTCGTAGTCATCAGGCTTCGATACTGCCACGGGTGCATATTTCACGACCGTCTTAAGCACCTCTTCCTGAATGCGAAGCAGCATGTCCATCGTCTGCTTCTTGCTGAAATAAGCTACGTCGAAGATGTGCGACATGATATCCACACTGCCGCAGGCTGTCTGGTATGCACTTACCGAGAAGGTGTTCGTTGGGTCAAGGAACGACACATCAGGATTGTTGTCGGGAGCGAAATAGCCCAGTTTCTCGTTGGTCTCCATATTGCTAATGACACAGCCGCCATCCATCTCAGAGCCAGTAGCCGAGAGTGTCAGCACAGTAATGATAGGCAGAGTCTCGCTGACCGTGGCTTTCTGCGTAATCAAGTCCCACACGTCGTCACCTTCATACTTTGCCCCTGCGGCAATGGCTTTCGTGGCATCGATGGTAGAACCACCACCGACAGCCAGCAACACGTCGATGCCCTCCTGCTTGCAGATGGCTGCACCACGGTTCACGGTGGTGTGACGCGGATTAGGCTCTACGCCAGCCAGTTCAAACACCTCGGCTCCTGCTTTCTGGAGTTCGGCCATCACCTTATCGTACAAGCCGATTCTCTTGATGCTGCCGCCACCATAGACCATAAGCACACGCTTACCGAAACGTGCCACTTCCTCATGCAGATGGCACATCTGCTCCTTGCCAAAATACACTTTGGTCTTGTTCTCAAATACAAAGTCTCTCATATTTCTGTCCTTTCTTTATTTTGCCATGTTTGCTATTTCTCTTGCCTCATTATTGGCATTGGCGGCCTCGGCACCATGAATGGGAGTTCCGTCCTCTACATTTGCGCCTGGGCAGAGCTTCTTGATGAAGCGTACCGAACTGCCCATACCTGAGCCCTCATTGGTACAGAAGGGAATGATGGTCTTGCCCATGAAGTCATACGACTCCAGGAACGTGTAGACGACCATCGGCATCGTGCCCCACCAGTTGGGATAGCCCAGAATGATGGTGTCGTACTGGTCTATAGACTCCAGCGGATTCTTCACCTCGGGTCGGGCGTTGTCATGCAGTTCCTGCTTGGCCTCCTCGATGCAGGTCATGTAGGATTTTGAATACTCGTAGGTCGTGTCAATCTGAAAAACATCGGCATCGGGCAACAGGGCCTTAATCTTCTGGGCCACCACCTCGGTATTGCCAAGCTTCAGGTTCTTGATACTTCCGTTCACATAGTTCTCTCCGCGACGAGAGTAGTACGCAATCAATGTCTTTCCCATTATCCCAGAGTTTGATTGGTTGACCACTCGAAGTGTTGCTCACGCTCGGCTATCCACCAGCGGCCTTCTATCTTCACGTACTTGTCGTAGTAGCGAACGGCGTGGGTGGTCAGCACGTCCTTTCCATCCTGCTCTGTAACCAACGTGGCCAAAGCGTAGCAGGTACCAGTGGCATGAGTCTCGTCCACGAAATCCACGTTCTGCTGTCCGTTCATGTGGAACGACACCTTGGCGACACCGAAGGCCTTGTACTGACGGATCATGTCTTGTACGTCGCGGGCCTGCATACCCAGCTTGTCGCCGAAATACACGTCAAGCTTGATGTCCGGGCGGAAAATCTCCACGTAGCAGTCCTGGTTGTTCTTGTCACTCTCGGTTGCATAGAAGTCTACTAATGCCTTCAACTCCATGCGGTCTTGCATTCTGAATTCCATTGTTGTACTGTTATTATGATTTTGATGGTGCAAAGGTACGACAATCCCCCGAAACTGCATTAACACAATTTTCGGGGGATTTTACCAAATTCAGACTTTCGTACTTTTGGGGCTTCTTTTGAGGGTGTTATTCTCTGAAATCTGATGGTTTAGCACCTAAGTTCGTCTGTACATAACGACTGAAATGTGAGAGTGATGAGAAGCCGAACATGTCGCTGATGTCGGTAAACGTGAGTCGACGGTCACGCAGCAGTCGGCTGATGTCAAGCGATGTATAGCGCGTTATCCAGAAAGCCGCTGGCAGTCCGCTGACTTTCTTTGACACTTCTGAGATATACTTCGGCGTGACACATAGCTTGTCGGCATAGTAGCTGATGTCGCGGTTCCGTCGGAAGTCACCTCGCTCCAGCATCTCGATGAACTGCTCCATCAACTGGTGTTGCTGAGATGATATCTTATCGGCAGGATAGAGACGTGCATGGAAGTCGAAGAAGTCGATAATCATGCACTCCACGGCATTCCTGAGCGCATCGTGGCGGAAACAGTGCTCCGTCTGTGAGAGTCTGTATTTTACAGCCTCGAAATTCTTACGGCAAACCTCCTGCTGCTCCTTAGTCAGTTTCATGATGGGGTTCTGGAACAACGACAGCTGGCCTCGCATACCGTAGTTCGATTGGGGCGTGCTGAGTTCGATGAACTTCTGGGTCACATAGATGACATCCACCCTGAAGTCGTCGCTCTCCTGCAGGTTCTTCACCAAGTCGCCACGGCGGGCGATGATCAAGCAGTCGCCGGCCTCAAAGCGAAACGCCTTACCGTTACGCTCGAAAGTGCAATACCCCTCGTAGCAATAGGCATGGCACAGATAGTCGGCAAATGCCGCGTCACCGATTCTCTTCAGCGTGTTGTCTATGATTATATGTTGAATCGTTTCCATTGATTTTGTTAGTTCTAAAAAGCACACAAATTCCAAGACAAAACGTATAAACCAATGATTAAAATGCCTTATGAAAGTTTTTTGATAAGAAGAAATCGGGGCATTGTTACTAATGCTATCAGAATAACGGTCCACTTTTTATGGCCTAAAAAGGTATTTCCACAGCTCCAGGGTGTCGTCATGCTCCCTTATCCTCTGTAAGATTTCCTTCAGGTAGGTTTGCATGGCCTTTTCAGTGGAATGGTTAACCTCGGCAAGTTCCTCGATAGTTCTCTGCCGGCAGCCGATGCCGAAATACTCCCTGAGTATCAGGTTCTCGTCCGTTGCCAGGATGCCGTTAAGCAAAGCATTGATCTTCTCGGTGACTTCAAAACGGGGCGCACCGTGGAGGGAATGATGGTCATAGCCGTCATCCGCGATGCCGTTCTGCGTTCCGAAGTTCTCCCACTTGTCCTGGATCTGCATGTAGGAGTTCTCCTCGTCAAAGAGTTCCCGGTCGATGTCCATCTTCTGTTACTTGACTATCTTGTAATAATCCGGCTTGCGGGGCTTCGGGGCATGGCTGCCGCCTTCGGCCTCATAGCCGATGCTCAGGGCACCGATGCCCATCAGATCCTCCTGGATTCCCATGTCACGGAGCAGCTGCTTCCCCTCCTCGGTGTCGAACATCTCACGCTCCCTGTGAATCCAGCAGGTGCCGAGTCCTATCTCATGGGCTGCCAGCATCATGGTCTGAAGGACGATGCTGCCGTCATAGACTTCGTTGCCATAGCCCCTGTCGGTAAGGACGAGAATGATGGTAGGCGCGCCGTAATAGGGATCGCCAGTGGTTCCCATCACCTCGGCGTTCATCTTCTTCAGACGTTCGATGAATGCCGGATTCTGCACGGCAACGATATGGGGATGCTGGGCACCCATGCTGGTGGGCGACCATGTTCCGGCTTCCAATACCTGGATGAGTTCGTCATCCTTGATCTGCTCGTTCCTGTATTTGCGCACACTGCGGCGCGTCTTGATGCAATCGATAGTATTCATGTCTTTTCAGAGTTGAATGGTATATTGTTCCTTGATGTCGCCATTGTCAATCTCGTTTGAGACTTCGACGATGGACTTTTTCTTCACGTCCTTGCTTTCGGTCATAGCTGCGTATGCCCGGGCATATTCCTGTTTCATGTCCTTATGGTTGTTTTGAATGGGTCACAAAATGTTGATGCTGATTCGGCGGCCAAGCCCCTCGAATATCTTGAAGAGCGTGGAAACCTGTACGTCGGTGTGGCCGTTCTCCACCCGGGAGATATAGGCCTTCTTCGTGCCGATCCGTGATGCAAGCTGCTCCTGGGTGAGTCCTGCCCTGAGGCGTTCCTCCTTCAGGCGCTCGCCGATGATGAAGGCATCGCAGCCATTCTCGAACTCCAGCCTTGACGGTGTACCTTCCTTACCGAAATCTTCCTCTATCAAATCTTCTATCGGTGTCAGATTCAACTGCTTCATCTTTTCTCTATCCATGGTCTTCGAGTTTTTTCTTATTGTCGAAATATTCTTTCATGATTCTTTTGGCGGTCTCGATCTCCTTGCGCGGTGTCTTCTGCGTCTTCTTCTGGAAGCCGTTGAAGAGTATCACAAGGTTTCCTTCATCCATACAGCAGAAGATCCGGTAGATGTTTCCCTGGTCTTCCACCCGTATCTCAAACAGGCTGGGTACGCCCGTTATGGACTTCAGGTAGGTCTGCGGTATGACATCCAGTGTCATGATGTAGACGAGTACCTGGTAGATCTTGTTGATGGTCTGCCGTCCGAGTGTCCGCTTGAACTTCTTGAAGTAGTCACCATAGACGGTGACCTGCCTCTTGAATTCCTTTTTCATATTTTCTTTGCAAAGTTAACTAATTGGTTTACAAATTCCAAGGATTTTGGGCAAAATCTTTCAATCCTGCCCAAAATTCCTTATATCCTATTTCTTGGAAGTACTAAACAAGCCGTTGAACTTCTTCATTGACTCAGCCTTGATTTCATCGAACACATCAATGTATTGCTTCATGGCTTTATAGTCACTGTGACCAGTCCATTTCATGACTATTTCGGGTGGTATGCCCATTGACAGGGCGTGACAGATGAATGTCCTGCGTCCTGTATGGGTTCCAACAAGTTCCCACTTTGGCTTGATTTCATCAATACGCTCCTTTCCCCTGAAGTAGGTCTTGCGCACCATCTCATTGATACCGGCGAGCTTGCAAAGTTCAGAAGCCCTTCCTCGTCAAAATACGAAAAGGAGAGATCAAACTTTCTATTCCTCAGCTTTACCCTTCGGTCTTCACGAAACTTCTTCAGGTGGTTTTCAAGGGCGTCAAATTTCTGATAGGTAGAATCAGTCTATTCATTCTGTTTTCCCATGACCGTTACGAACTGGTCAAGTGACCACCATATGTCTTTTTCGCCCCCATCGGCAGCGTTAACCTTTCCATTTCGTCCTCTTGGCTTTTTTACCTCTGCCAAGTCATCATCAATATCCCAATCTACAACATTTGATGAAAAACCTTCTTCATTCGGCACCAATTCTTAATCTTTGTTAAAAAAGGGTGTATAGGCATTTTGATTCCATTTTGGATTCAAATCTTCCATGTTCTCGAGTATCACCCTTTGTGGCTGCTGTTGTGGAAAAGCATAGCCGTTGGAAGGGAAGAATGGCTGCTGAGGATAGCCCGGATGATAGGACACTTGCATCTGTTGTGGCATGTAAGGCATCGATTGATAGTGAGGGGGTGCAATAGGAGGAACTGAGTTCGAAGCTATTTCAGGAACGGGCGGGATAACACATCCGGTCTGGCCAAATGAAATCCTGTAACTCTCAAAGGATCTTTTGAATTGGGCAACAGTAGGTACTATATTCAACCTCTCATAATTGTACATTATTCTGTTAACACCGTTTCTAAGAATTTCAAAGGTGAAGTTAATCTGGGCCTCTGACATTCTCATGTAAATATTATCACCGGTTACTCTTTGGCCTTTGGAATCCCATTATCTTTTTTCCACTCACTTTGTCTTTTGTCTTACGGGGCATCAGATTGAATCTGACTGATTTCTTAAATTCCATCATTTTAATTTTTTAAAAGTTAGACATAAGTTCTTTTGCAGATTTCATCAGGCAGGTAGCGTTCGTTTTACATAGCATGAGCGTTCACCTAAAAAATAATGGACTTTTTACTCTAATTTTGCCGATTGCGTTCTCGCTTTTGCAGACTACGTTCGCGCTTTTTCTCAAAAAATAGGCTCAAAATCCAAAACCTCGGCAAGTTTGCGGTTTTCTTTACAAAACATTGTGCGTTTCCGCACACAACTCTGAAAAAATGCCATATTTTGCCGACAGCGGCAAAAATAGCGTTCACAGTTTGCTTTCTTCATTGTTCGCTGCAATACGAACAGAATTGCCGATGAAATAGCAGGGATTTTGAACCTTCGATATCCAGTTCTGATTAGGAAGTGTAGATTGTAACTGAAAAGTGTACCACCCCTAATAATCGAAAAGTGTACCACTAACCATTGTTTGTTAAGCATGTTTCGGTCTGTGCCTATGGCTCTCCTGGAGTGAGGCGTAGCCGAACGTAAGG
>Ga0247611_10007538_pt1 | contig 13622 bp, 13 predicted proteins | sample 177DNAGHGhighgp2_FD_192422 | JGI IMG/M metagenome (GOLD analysis project Ga0247611, IMG submission 192422) | Sheep rumen microbial communities from Palmerston North, Manawatu-Wanganui, New Zealand - 1770 DNA GHGhigh gp2 | ecosystem: Host-associated > Mammals > Digestive system > Stomach > Rumen... | reverse complement strand
CTTGTCAAAAGACAAAGGTGTTGTAACACCGCCATTAATACCAAAATACCAATTGTCCCAGAACTTTTGCTCAACGAGAGCCTTCTGAGCGTTCATGCTTACCGTGGCCATAATTGCCACCATTAAAAAACATAAAATCTTCTTCATAGATAATTTTTTAATTTTATTGAAATGTTTATAACTTTTCTCTAAAACGTTGCAAATATACTACACGATTTTCTAAAAACCAAATCAAAAACGAAAAAAATCACTTTCAATGCGATATTTATTATAAAAAGATTTATCTTACTATGAATAATAGACAATTGAACAACATAATTGCAGAAGAAATCAACCGATACACACTACGTCAACAAGTACGTGCTATCGTAAGTGAGGAAGTGAACCGCTACATTGCAGGTTTTATCAATGAGGAGGAAGCCAAAAAGACTGAAAAAAAGTCCAAAGTTACCGACTCAATGAAGGCTGAGGTTACTGCATGGCTGCAAAGTGCCGACTTCGTTCTTGACTCACAAGTTGCTTACGAACTGTTTGGTGGTAGTGAGGGCACTGAAGAGGGTGATGCCGCAAGAAGTCTTTTCGCTAAAAAGAAACTCAATAAAAGCGGTCACTCATTCAATGACAATGAGGTACTTAAACTGTATCAGATTAAAAACTCAATATCGTCCTAATCAAAACCACAAATCTTATAACCTTGAATGCGCCCCGAAAGAGACGCATTCATTGTTTTTACAACTTAGACTTTCTGTGTTCTTCAAATTCATCTTCCGTGAACCAAATTCGTTCATTGTCGTATGCAACATATGTAACGTTTGGTAAAATTCCACCTTTGGAACAGCGTTGATGAATGATTTCTTCAATGGTTGAAAGGTTGTTTTGAACAAACGTATATGCATCATAGATTTGTTCAAATGTCTCAGGCGGAAACTTCGGTCCGTCAAAGTCGCTCTCAGTTCCTGGTATTACCTTATCATAACACCCAATTATTCTTGCTACCTGTTCAATGGTTTCACCGTTAAACATGTCATAGGTGTCAATTCCGTAGTACTTCTGTTTATCGGCCTCAGCATAGCCTTGTGAGCGTTCAGATTCTTCTGAAATCCTTAGTAATTGACCCTTGATGGTTTCAGCAATATCAGCAAAACGACCTTGTTCTCCGTCCTTGATAAGTGGGACGATTTCGTCAATCTTCTTGTCGATAATGTTCACGTTCTTACCCAATGACTGCTCTGGGTGTGATACAAAAATCTCCCCAAGATACAGGTTGGAGATTAGTGCCAAATGCTCTTCCGTAAATTTAATCTTGATTCTTGCCATAACACAAATTATTTTTTCTTAGTTTTACTAATGCGTTTGTATAAAGTTGTCTTATTCTTTCCCTGCATACCCCAAGGTGCAAGGCCATAGCATCCATGCTTTCCTGTTCTCGGCCAATTCCGTAATAGCCACGCATGACATACTCTTCCTTTTCGGTAAGGTTTGTACGCAGCATCTCTGATACCTGCTCTTTAACGTGTTCCTGTTCGTGGTTCTCCTCAATGTCATTGTTCGCACAAACAAAAAACGCTTCCTGAACCTTTTTTACATTCGGCTTAAAGCCTTCATCGTCTGAAATGTCCTCGTCAATTGAGAACACGTCAAACTGAGCAATGTCGTTAACGTCCGTGACGGTTATTCCGTACTTCTCATTCAGCATTTCCTTTAATTCTGGTAATGTCGGATAACGTTCGTTTAACGTATAAAATCGGCTTCTCGCCTTATTTACGTATGTGTATATCTTATTGGCATTTGACGGTCTGACTATGCCCTGTTTATTAATGACATAGTTGTTGATATACTTGCGTATCCAATACACTGCATAAGTAAGCAAACGTTCCTGTCGGTTAAAGTCAAAATTGTCAATTGCCTCCAACAAGCCTATGTTTCCTTCTTCTATAACGTCCATTATATTGTCACCGTTGTACCACTTTTTAGCGACGGAAACAACAAACCGTTGGTTACATTTAACCAACTTTTCAACAGCCTCACGCGATTCTTTTTCAGAACCGGTCTTAACTTTCAACAGGAGTTCACGTTCTTCACGTTGGTTCAAAATAGGAAACTTGCGTATCTCATTGAAATACGCTTCTGTTGTCTTGGTTCTGTTGATGAACCCCTTGTCAATCTTACAATCTACTGCAAACGGCATATATTCATTTTCTTTTAAGTATCACAACACATTTATTACCCTCGTCTCTTGGCATGGATTCGGGTACAGCGACATCGGAAAGCATATCAACAAACATATAAATCGGTTTCTTCGATGTGTCACGTCTGCTTAATTCCCTTCCTTTCATCGTCAACACCACCTTGACTTTATCGCCGTCTTCAATGAACGATTCTGCCTTTTTAGCCTTGATACCCATATCATGCTCGGTGATATTAACCGAAAGCTGTACCTCTTTGACAGAGGTTGTGCCTTTCTTCTTCTGTTTTATTGACTTTTTGAGTTCAAACAGATACTTCGAATAGTCACAAACTCTTAAAATAGCGGGTGATATGTTTCCGTTAATTTCAACCAAATCCAACCCAATATACTCAGCAATCCGTTTTGCTTCACTTAATGTTGTCAGTTTGTTGAAGTCTTCTGGATTTGTCTCACCATTGTGCTTCTTGTAAATCAGGCGAACATCGTTATAACCCCTGATTTCGTCATTGATTCTTGGTTCAATAACCTTGTCCTTCTTCTTTCCCTTTGCCATTGTCAAGCAAGATAAAACATTTTATAATAAGCATTCATATCTTTACGTATTTTTAGATATTCTTCGTAATTTTCTTCCCGTAATTTATCTACGACCATATCACGTTCAACGCGTTTGTCTAATTGTTCATAGTCATAAACATATAATTCGAGGTTTTTCGTATTGTCCTCTATTATTTTCATTACTCTGTCTCTATCACCATTTCCGTCAAATCTTGTAGTACCGACCAACGTTGTAGCGACCTTTTTGCCTTTAAACTCAGCATTTGCTGTTGAAAGACAGTTGACAAGTGCATCCTCATTAAGGAAAACACGCTTGCTGTGTGGATAACCTGCAATGTACATCAGTGATATAATCGGTTTGATAGTATCAATTGTAAGCCTTTTGCCGTATTTATTCGTGCTTCCGTAAGGTGTCCCCGTGTTAATTTCATCAACGATGGGAAACTTGCTTGCAATCTTAGACTGAAAACCATTGGTAAGCATCGAGTAAATTGTTGTGCCTACCAATATCACGTCATACTTATCCACATCAAGGATAAGGTCTCTATCCTTTATCAAATTCTGTATCATTTGCCAACCACTGACCAATTCTGTCATAGAACACCAAATGTGCCCTATGGGTTATCCGTCTCGTCGTTTCTGAATCGAACCACCCATACCTATCAATCTCAGGCGTAACGTTATCCTCACATAGGTTTGAATGACATTCTTTGGGGTCTATATTATCTTCACTATTAAACTCCAAAGCATAAGCGATAACACACTTTTTGGGGTTTTGTTGTGAAGTTCCCAACGGAATGAAATCCTTATCGTCATATTGTTCGAGACTTATGCCCGATTCTTCCTCAAACTCGCGACGGGCTGCAGTAAGCCAATTCTCACCTTCCTTGACACCACCTTTAAGGTATGCCCAGTAATTCTTGTTTTGCCAATATTTGCCGCCTGGGTGTCCCAAAAAGAACTCTAATGTACCGTTTTTATCGTTAAACCTGAATGGTATTATACCTGCTGAGTAATTCATTTGAAGTTTTTGCTTTTCTTTAAGTTTTCAATCGTTTTTTTATCTTCCTTTGAAAGTGTTTTGGGCATTTTCATGCTGATTGTAACGTCTAAGAAGCCTCTTCTTCCGTTCTTGTCAGGCAGACCTTTGTCCTTTAGGCGAACTTTGAACCCGTCCTTAGTACCAGGTTTAATGTTAAACTTATAGGTCTTTCCGTCAATGTGGTCTATTGACGCATCACAGCCTGTAATACAGTCAAGAACAGAAATTTCCTTTGTCGTGGACAGATTATAAGAAACGTTATTGTCAGTTGATACCGTTATACCCTTTTCAGACTCTACTATAAAGAAGATGATTAGGTTTCCTGCGATACCATCAGGCGATACGTTTCCCCGGCCTGGAACTGTGAAATAAACGTTATTGGTTGCGCCTTTTGGGATAACAAAACTGTACTTTTCATTTTTCCTGACTAATCCCTTGCCACCACAATGATTACAAACGTCCTTAATTATGACACCACGTCCTTTACAAGACGGACACATGTTTACATACTCAGCATATCCAAAAGCAGTTCTGTGCCTTTCTTTAATATGCCCAACACCGCCACAACGCTTACAAGTTTCAACCTTGCCGTCTTTCGCTCCTGTACCGTGACAATGGTCGCATAAAACAATCGGTTCATATGTTACCGTCTTAGTACCACCGTTATATACCTCGGACAGTTTAACCCTCACATTAAGTTTGATATCACTGCCCCTTTTTTTCACTTTTGCGCCGCCAAATCCGTCAAAGAAAGTATCAAAGTCCATGCCGAAATGCTTCCTGACCATATCAGCAATGTCATCAGCACTATAATTTGAGAAGTTTTCTTCGGCAGTGCCATACATATCATATTTCAGTTTCTTTTCTTTATCACCAAGAACACTATATGCTTCATTGACTTCCTTGAACTTCTCTTCAGCAGCCTTTTTCTCACTATCTGATTTACCAACCTGTTTATCTGGATGATATTGAATAGCAAGTTTCCTGTACGCTTTCTTAATGGTTTCCTCGTCAGCGTTTCGGTCTATACCCAGTATTTCGTAATAATCTTTGTTCATTTTACATCACTTTTATATGCAAAGGTATGCCTATTTTCGGTAATGACCAAATTTTAATTCTTAATAAATGTTAATAGACGGTTTATGCCGACGAAGAAACTACTCAACATCGGCATAATCCTATCTGCTATTGGTCATCACTTCGCATCCTGTACCTCAACGTTTTCATCGTTGTTGTCGGGCTGTTGGCCACCACCCCATTGAGACTTAAACATGTCTTCGGGGTTGAAACCACCCATGTTTGGGTTAAAGCCGCCCTGCGCTCCACCATAAGCCTTCATGGAGATGCCATACCATTTTTCTTGCACTTCCTTTTCAATGTCATCGAAGCCCGAATAATCATCGTTCTTCTGCATGTTCTTAAGTGCTTCAATCTTGTCCTCAAAGAATTTCTTTTCGTCCTCTGTGATATGGTCTTTCAGACTGTCCATGCTCTGCTCTGTTGTATAAATCAACGACTCGCACTTGTTCACCTTTTCAAGTTTCTCCCTAACATTTGCGTCTTCCTCTGCATGAGCCTCGGCTTCATCCTTCATGCGTTGGATTTCTTCCTCGCTAAGGCCACTTGAACCCTCAATGCGTATGCTCTGTTCCTTTCCTGTGGCCTTATCTTTTGCGCTAACGTTCATAATTCCGTTGGCATCAACTTCAAATGTCACTTCAATCTGAGGAATACCCCTACGTGCAGGTGCAATACCCTCAAGATTGAATAAACCAAGCGACTTGTTGTCTTTTGCCATTGCACGTTCACCTTGAAGAACATTGATGGTTACGGCAGGTTGATTATCAGTAGCGGTAGAGAAGATTTGGCTACGTCTTGTAGGAATTGTTGTATTTGCGTCAATGAGTTTAGTCATAACACCACCCAACGTTTCAATACCTACTGAAAGAGGAACTACGTCAAGCAGCAATACGTCCTTAACATCGCCTGAAAGCACACCACCTTGAATTGCAGCACCAACGGCTACCACCTCATCGGGATTTACACCCTTAGACGGTGCTTTACCAAAGAATTTCTCAACAACCTCCTGTACGGCAGGAATACGTGTAGAACCACCGACAAGAATAACCTCGTCAACGTCCTTAGTCTCTAAACCAGCGTCGCTAAGTGCTTTCTTACACGGTTCAATGGTACTCTTAATCAAGTCATCACACAGTTGTTCAAACTTGGCACGAGACAGTGTTTTAACCAAATGCTTGGGCATACTGTCAACCTGAGTAATATAAGGAAGATTGATTTCAGTGGTTGTTGAACTTGACAACTCAATCTTTGCCTTCTCAGCAGCCTCTTTCAGACGTTGCAACGCCATCGGGTCTTTCTTTAAGTCAACACCGTTTTCGGACTTGAACTCGTCAACAAGCCACTCAATAATCTTCTGGTCAAAATCGTCACCACCAAGATGGGTATTACCATTGGTTGATTTGACTTCAAACACACCGTCACCCAATTCAAGGATTGAGATGTCGAATGTACCACCACCAAGGTCAAACACCGCAATCTTCTTGTCACTGCTGTCTTTGTCAAGGCCATAGGCAAGTGCTGCGGCGGTTGGCTCGTTCACAATGCGCTGAACTTTTAAGCCCGCAATTTCCCCTGCTTCCTTTGTTGCTTTTCGCTGTGCGTCATTGAAGTATGCGGGAACAGTGATTACAGCCTCATCAACGGTTGTACCAAGATAATCCTCTGCAGTTTTCTTCATTTTCTGAAGCACCATTGCTGAAATCTCTTGTGGTGCGTACTGTCGGTTGTTAGCATCAACCCTCGGTTGTCCATTTGTATCCTTTACTACCTTAAACGGAACTCTGTCAACGTCGCCTTTCACATGGTCATAGGTTTCACCCATGAAACGCTTAATTGAAAAAATCGTTCCTGTCGGGTTCATGATTGCCTGTCGCTTTGCAGGGTCTCCCACAAGGCGTTCACCATCTTCCTTGAAAGCAACTACCGAAGGAGTAGTATTTCGCCCCTCACTGTTCGCTACCACAACAGGCTTTGAACCCTCAAGTACTGATACGCAACTGTTAGTTGTACCTAAGTCAATACCAATAATTTTTCCCATTTCTTTCGTCGTTTTTTTTTATTAAATTATTTTTCAGTAAATTCCTTAAAACTTCTTTCAATTTTCTCCATCAAATCACCAAACCTTTTCATTTCTTTTCTTGCACAAGCAAGTTGCTCTTTAAGTTCGTTGTTTTCTTTAGCCAAAAATCTGTTTGCTTCTGTAAGACTGTCAATGATTTCATCTTTTGCTCTTAAATCACCTTCAATAGTTCCTTTATCAGGACAATCTTCTTTTTTGGACTTATCACAAATACACTTGCTTTCTTTACATTTTCCTTCAACTGGAATCCATTCGCCACCCTTTAATTCCTTCTCTTCATGTCTAACATGTTCACCATCACGATAAACATCGGTTTTCATGTATCCATGAATGTTATTTTCCTTCTTTTCATCTTTTTCCTTATCACACATTTCTGAAAATTCAATTGGTGAAAGCAAAAATGGTGTTTCAAACATGTCATTCATCATGCGAATGCATCTTACATAATCTCTATAACTCATATCCTTCATAATATATATTTTATCTTATTTTGTGTTTGAAAAGTATGCAATACTTGTGCCATTGTCTATTTAACTGACAAGTTGTCATAATTCTTCAATTTTTGTCCGATAATATGACGTTTTGTCAGGTAATTCCCTGACGCCCTTTGGCACACTCTCATATATCTCTTTCATTTTTCTCTTTGGCATTGTTGAATGTTCACAAAGGTATAATGAGGATTTCTTGAGCATTTCTCTCCATTCAGGCTGTTTTTCAAAGGTATTCTTAACATCAAGATAACAGTCAAGAACAATCGCTCTTATCTCCTCATTAACGGCTGTATCATCAAAATTCTTAAGTATGTGACCGCAACGGCAGTTTGTCGCTTCCGTATAGTATGTTGAGGCACATATTTCATTGCCCATCCCAAAATCCCTTACAATCCTTGAAGCAATCTCGGTTGCATTTCGTAAGTCCTCTGACGCACCAACAGTTCTATATTCTTCACCAAAAACGACTTCTTCTGCAACATAACCGCCAAGAGAAACCTTAATCTTGTTGATAAGATATTCATAACTATTAACAAACTCGTCATCATCATGCATCAGGAAACCGCCCTTATCCTTTGTTGCTGTCTTTGAACAAAGTTTCTCAGGCAATTTTCCAAACAATTTTGAGTAGATAACAAAATGTCCACTTTCATGTGTTGCAACTACACTCTGGTTGTTGTCTTTCGTAACGTTCCTATCGTTTTCAAGCCTAAGTTTTTCCTTGTACTTATTTGTCAATACAAGTTCTTCGTTTGTATTATAACATTCAATAATAGTATGCTTTGACTTAAAAGAAAATACAACCTTAACAACGTCTTTGTTGTTTTCATAAATGCTACGTACAATATTAGGTAACTTGCTTCTTACTATCTCGTGAATTGAAGAGAATACTGGACGTGTTCCGTGAGTTGGAAATACACTTTCCTTATAAATGAGTTCAATTATACTTTTCTTAAACTCAACCTTAATACCAAGTTGTTCGTTTACGTCCTTTGAATACGTGTTAAGGTTTAGTTCAATTATCTTCTTGAATGAATCACTTGAAAATGATGGATAGATAACATGGATATTTCCAAGCCTTGCAATCTGTTCACTTCTGAAACGTTCCTGCAGACCTTTCTTTATATCAACAATGTTAAGTTTCTTTGTTATCTTGTGGAATTGGTCAGGTGACATGTCAGGGTCAACATTCAACGCCATTTCATAAGCCTCGTCAAGATTACCCAATACAAGCACAATGCTATCACTGAAATTGATGTCATAACCGCGCCTTGCATTGTTGAACACCCTTTCAATCATTTGGAAAATCTCGTCAAAGCTCATCCTTTCCAACTTGTGATAGACATCCAATCTATCCTCAATCTTGCCAACAGTCTTGTCATATTGGGACAAAATCTTCTCAACAATACTTTCACGCAAAAAGAACTTGTTCAATTGTGTTGACTGCGTTACCATTACATCTTTACCAGCGGCTTCCTTTTCGTCTATCTCCCAATAGAAGAAATTACCGAATTGAATTATGTCATACTGTTCAAAATGTTTAAGGCAGTCTGCTGCATTAACCCAAACACCGTTTCGTAGGTCTATCGGACATGCACGGTTAATTTTGAGCATATACTTTAACACATTTTGCAGGTCACGCACCGTCCAAAAGTCATCACGTTTCCTGATAATACCCGTATCAAGAAGTTCCCAAAATGGCTTCAGGCCACTTTTCTTGGTTATCTCATCACCATGCTTATCAAGCGTTGCTGCATATTGGAACTCGTCATATACGAACATCCTGTTTGACTTCTCGTTTGACAGTTTTTCCTCAAGTTCATTCTCAATCTCCCAAGACGAGCACTCACCAATCTCTGCAAAATTGAAATACACCATATCTTTGTCTATTTCAAGCAGTTCGGCAATCCTTTTAACAAGGCTTGTCTTACCTACGCCACTCATACCCCACAAAGATACTACTAACGGCCTTGTCTGAAGTTCAGGAAAAAGGAACCAAGTCCGCAAATTATCCATTACACTGTCAATTTGGTCATCGATTCCTATAAATTCCGTCTTTAATGTCTTGATTGCATCATCAACCAACTTCTCCCTTTTAGAGAGTAAATCCATATCAAAATTGTTTTTCATCTGTATGTATTAAATTTTTGACAAATATACTACAAAAACCATAAAAAACAAAAAATTAGGCTTCTTTTAGTGTTTTAACGTCAAAATCCTTCAATTTAACACAAATTACCACCCCAAGGTCTTTCATCACAAACACCATACACTCAGGTATCTTCTGACAATTGTGCTCAATGTAATACGAGAACATGTTGTACTTGTTGATTACACTATCATTCTCAGCCCTTATTGCTGTCTTGTCATCATCATTAAGGTCAAATGATATGTACTCAAAGTCATCCATTCCAAGTCTTTTTCCCTTTAAGCATGATATTTCTGCTACGTATCCGTCGTTTTCTATGAAATTGTAAATTGTAAATCTAAGCGGCTTGAACTCCTTTTCCTTTATCTGTTTCAGTAAATCCGCATAAAATGTGTTTTCCATTATTCTTCTTCATTTTCATAATTTTTATTTTTAAAATAGTTGAACCAATTTTTAATGTTTTTTTCACTTTCAACAAGCCATTCGCTTAAACATGAATTAAATTCTTCATCACTTATAGGCTCTAATGAATCAATAAACTCTTGTAAATTCTCTTCTCTTATGTCTCTTTGTGTAAATGCAACAAACGTTGAATACGCTTCATCTTCATAGTCAGAATCACAATTAGTAAAATAACAAAGGTTTAAAGTGTACGTGTCTGAATTTGACCTAAAACGGTGACAATCTGTTATGAAGCCAATAAACGGACTCTCTTCATAATCACGTTCAAGCCAATAATTTATGCGATAAATTTGATTGCGGTCAACATGTTTAAAAAAATCGTTACTTACAAGGCCGCTCTTTTCAATTCTAACTTTCTGTAATCTTTCAATTAATTCACTTTCTTCCTTTTCTAACTCACTTAACCTTTTTTCGTCCATTTTCCTTGTTCTTTATGAATTTATAAACATTAACAATCGGTTCGCCTTTCTTGATATCAATCAGTTTTTCTGGGTCAATCGGCAATCCACAAAACCTTGTCTCAAAATGCAAATGAACTCCACTTGACCTTCCTGTACTGCCCGCCATTCCTATTGGTTGCCCTGATTGTACATGTTCATTTGGCGTAACTAATAACCTTGACATGTGTCCATAATAAGTTTCAAGACCGTTATAATGTCTTATCACAACCAACAAACCGTATCCACCCGCATTATAGGTTGAAAACCGAACTTTTCCATCGAAAGCGGCATATACAGTATCACTTAATGAAGCACCTATGTCAACCCCGTTGTGATTTCTGCCAAAGCGTTTTCCGTATGAACTCGTTTTTTCCTTGACATTATCCAATGGATGAGTATACCCATCCATGTCGATTTCAAACTCCTCTGGGACATCCATTACCTTTGCGTGTACCTGATAATTGTTCCAATCATCATACTCACCAGCAGAAGGTGAGAATGGGTAATCACCAATGACAAATTTAATAGGCTCCTCTTTCTTTTCCAAAAGAGAGCCATCATTAGCACTGCAGCATAAGCCGCTCAACATCAATATTAAACCTAAAATTTTTAATCTACACACAATTCAAAATTTAGTTGATTATTTACCTTAGTTATGCCTTACTGACATAACCGCATATAAAGATAAGTATCATTAGTTGGGACAAAATAGTTTTATTTTACCTTTTACGGTAGTGACCGTTTAGGGATTTGAACCCCAGACCTACACTTTAGGAGAGTGCCGCTCTATCCATCTGAGCTAAACGGCCAGTAGTTGTGGGCATGGTAGGGCTTGAACCTACGACCGCCAAGGTATAAGCTTGGAACTCTAACCGACTGAGTTACATGCCCGAATATTGTGATTCCGGGGGGATTCGAACCCTCGACCCACAGATTAGAAATCTGTTGCTCTATCCAGCTGAGCTACGGAACCAGTTGAATCGCAGGTTGGATTCGAACCAACGCGGGATTTTTGTCCTACGGTTTTGCAGACCGTCGCCTTCGTCCACTCGGCCACTGCGACATAATTAGAAGCACAAGGGAGGAGTTGAACCCCCATCCATCCGGTCAGGGATGGCGCAACCTGCCAAGGCGTTTCACAACACGGCTCAACTTCTAACAACCACTGCAATGGTCAAGCGATTTCTATCCGACTTAATATGCGTTTACTTACTACCGTATTGCGTCCACTATCACCGTTGCAGCGATGATTAGATTTTTTATACCTTAAATGTAAATGACAGTCCAAGTGCCCTTATTACTACCTTACTCCCTTGATAACAGTATCGGGGCTACTTCCACTTCGGAGGGAGGATAACTTTAATTTGCAACCCCCTGGGCAATTGCCGATACTGTATTTTTACTTGTCATTTGCATTATTTTTCAAAAGAAGTGGGCGTAGTACTGTTTCTACACCCCGACTGGTGACCCGTCCCTCAAAGTGCAAGAATGCCGGGTGGGCAATCTTTCCGTTGTACTAGCCTCTTGCAATAGCGTTCAAACAGCAATGCAGTATTTTCATGAGTTGCCCCTACAGGATTCGAACCTGTAAATGCGGCACCAAAAACCGTTGTGTTACCATTACACTAAAGGGCAGTAAAACTCCGTCTTTTTTTATTACATCAGATGGCCTCTGACACTGTGGTTCGACGAAGATAATCCACATTACATCCGGAATGTAAGTCTCTGTGGGTGCGGTAGGAATCGAACCTACTCAGCCTCACGGCAATGGTTTTACAGACCATCCCGACTCTCCAACTTCGGCGCACACCCATGAATGTCCTCCTCAAAGGGTTGACCAATTACCAAGAAGACTAAGGTTTTGGAACATTATTCACTCAAAAAGTCCCCTCAACAAACGCCAATTCTCACTCAGAAGATGGTAAACGAGGCATGCGCATACGGCGAAGGAATTGAACCTACACCTTCCGGTTTTGGAGACCGGTGCTCTACCGTTTAAGCTACCCGTATAAAGTGCTTGACTGATAATCGCGGAGGCTGTAGGATTCGAACCTACGGGGGCTTTTACACCCCGGCACGTTAGCAATGTGCTGGTATAGACCACTCACCCAAACCTCCTGATTGGGGTTTTAGTTACCCCGAACTTAGCCGTTGTACCTCAGCCATTTCGTCACCCGTCGGTGTACCCCTGCCTTGGCATACGTTACTGGACATTCGAACATGCGACCTTGACCGCATTTTCCACCATGCTATCCCCACATGGCAACCGTTCAACTGCTAATCCCACTACAGTCGATGCACTACGTAGTACATTTCTTTTCACTCGCACGGAGGTACACACGAGTACCGTCAGCCTTCGCTCCATGCCACAGTCGCAAAACATGGCATACCTTTCCCCGAAACGGCTAAGGGGAGGATTTTTTGTGGAGATGGAGGGGTTTGAACCCTCGTCCAAACGCGGAACCACTAAGGTTTCTACATGCTTAGTCCTGACTTGGTTTTCGACTGCTGACAGATTCAAGACCACCAATCAGCAACTTATCCCCTGAAATCTCAGACTTGGTTCGGGGAAAACCTTGTCCTATTCCCGATATTCCTGCACCACCATTTCAACCCGCCTCGGAACAAGGGCAGTTGGGTGATGTCTCGTCACCACTCCTTGAGCGATGATTGAGCCGTACCTACTGTACTTCGGTTAGGCAGCGAGAGCGTAAGTGTTTGCGCCATTTAATTGAGAGCGTCCAATGGATTTAAGTGTAATAGACTTCACACTGCATGCTTGCTTAACAACTCGACGCGCTGTCAAAGCCAGTCATCCCCGTATATCTTAAACGCATTACATTCCACTATCCCGTACAACTGTCTTAATGCGTTGCCTACTGTAACTTCTTTGGGTTAAATTTCCCAACGTTTCCTTCATACGTCAATTTGGGTGCTATATCGGACTTGAACCGATGACCACCTGAACCACAATCAGGCATTCTAACCAACTGAACTAATAACACCATATATAAGAACGGTATCGTGTATTATTGAAAGCATCATCCTTGAGGCTCTCATGTGTCCACAGAGGGATGAGGGTAAAGCATATGCCCCACTTTCGGCTTTTATACCGTTCTACTTTTTTTGTCGGCA
>Ga0247611_10007537_pt1 | contig 13623 bp, 8 predicted proteins | sample 177DNAGHGhighgp2_FD_192422 | JGI IMG/M metagenome (GOLD analysis project Ga0247611, IMG submission 192422) | Sheep rumen microbial communities from Palmerston North, Manawatu-Wanganui, New Zealand - 1770 DNA GHGhigh gp2 | ecosystem: Host-associated > Mammals > Digestive system > Stomach > Rumen ... | reverse complement strand
ACGTGTGGGACGCGGTGCAGACCAGTCCTACTGCATCTTGGTAACGGGTTATCAGTTGGCAGAAGACACCCGGAAGCGCATCGACATCATGTGCGAGACCAACGACGGCTTCCGCATTGCCGAGGCTGACCTTAAACTGCGAGGTCCCGGCGACCTCGAAGGCACCCAGCAGAGCGGTATGGCTTTCGACCTGAAGATTGCCGATATTGCCCGCGACGGACAATTGGTACAAATGGCTCGCGACGAAGCACAAATCATCATCGACGACGACCCTCTCTGTCAATCAGAACGTTACGCTCTTTTATGGCGTCGACTGAAGGAACTTAGAAAAACCAATATCAACTGGGCAGCCATCTCTTAAACGTTAAAACCATCGCAGCGTAAACGTTTAAGCGTTAAATTAACAAAAAAGATTGTCTATAAAACACATTTATAATACAATAATGATTACTTTTGCATCGTTTTACCGATAAGAGGTGGCGTTATTAACCCTTGAAACCACAACATTTTATGAACTACAATATTAAGAAAATTCTAATACTTGCAATAGCATCCATAGCAACAATTTCTAGTTTCGGACAGGATCTTTTAGCCCGTCAGGCACCCGTTGACAGGAAAATGAAAGCAGTAGACAGCCTCGCATTGAAGAGGCTGATATTTACTGAGAACTACGACTCGCCTGCGGAGGATCTCTACGACGAATGGGACAACAAATATGCACATCGCGAGACAGCATTGCCCGACTCCTTCCGCATTTCGTTGCGCGACTTTTGCATGCCCACCACCAGCCGAGTACTAACCAGTAACTTCGGTGCACGTTGGGGACGCCAACATAAAGGTCTGGACATCAAGGTATATATTGGTGACACCATCCGTGCCGCTTTCTCCGGCAAGGTGCGTATTGTGCGCTACGAAGGTCGTGGCTACGGCAAGTATGTCGTCATTCGTCACTACAACGGCTTGGAAACTATCTATGGTCACATGTCTGCCCAGTTGGTAGAGGAAAATCAGGAAGTTCGTGCCGGTGATGCCATCGGACTGGGAGGAAACACCGGACGCAGTACCGGTTCTCACCTGCATTTCGAGACCCGTCTCTGTGGTGTGGCCCTGAACCCCGCCCTGCTGTTTGATTTCCGCAACCAGGACGTCGTTGCCGACTCTTACATGTTCCGCAAGAACAGCTATCAGCGCGAGTCACTCGTCGCCAATCGTCTGCGTGGCGTGAACAGCATAGACTTTGGCAGTCGCATCGGTGAAGACGAAGAGTTGGCCGCAGCAGCACCTGCAGCCAACTATATCCAGGAGTCTCGTTTCCACAAGGTTCGCAGAGGTGAAACCGTTTACTCTATTGCCCGCAAGCGTGGCACTTCGGTAGACGCTATTCTCCGTCTGAATCACCTGAAGCGTTCCGCCAAGCTGAAGCCCGGACAGATTCTCAAGTACAACTAATCGTCAGCTAAGGCAAAGTCCAACTGACGTTTCTCCAAATTAGCATGGGCGACCTTAATACGAATGGGGTCGCCCAGTTGGTATTTGTTGTGGTGACGGCGTCCCACGAGGCAATAATTGCGCTCGTCGAAGTCGTAGTAGTCATCGTCAAGGTCGCGCATGGGCACCATGCCTTCGCAATGGTTCTCGTCAATCTCACAATAAATGCCATACGACTGGATACCGCTGATATGCGCATCGTAGGTCTCACCGATCTTGTCGCCCATAAACTCCACCATCTTATACTTGATGCTGTCGCGCTCCGCCTGCTGAGCCACCACTTCCATATCCGAGCAGTGCTCGCTCAACTCCTCGTATTTTTCCTGATTGGCGCTGCGACCGCCCTCCTGATACCTCGTCAACAGACGGTGCACCATCGTGTCGGGATAGCGGCGAATGGGTGACGTGAAATGGGTGTAGTATTCAAAGGCCAGACCATAGTGTCCGATATTATGCGTCGAGTACTTAGCCTTCATCATAGCCCGCAGCGCCACCATCTCTATCAACTTCTGCTCTTTCTTTCCCTGACAGCCATCCATCAAGGTATTCAGCGACTTCGATATCGCTCCCTTGGTACCGCTGGTCTTCATTTTGTAGCCGAACTTCACCACAAATTCGCGCAGCGCCTCCAGCTTAGTAGGATCCGGCTGGTCGTGCACACGATAAACCATAGTCTTTGCTTTTCCGTTGACTTTGCTTTTAGCTTTGCCTACATTTTCTGCCACATATTTGTTCGCCAGCAGCATAAACTCCTCGATGAGCTGCGTAGCATCGTTCGATTTCTTGAAGTAGGCACGTAGCGGCTTACCCTCGCTATCTACGTCGAAGTGCAGTTCCTCGCGGTCGAACTTCACGGCACCACCCTTGAAGCGGCGCTCGCGCAACTTCTTGGCCAACTTGTCGAGCGTGCGCAACTCTGGTGCATAATCGCCATCCTTGCCCATCAGAATCTCCTGCACCTCCTCGTACGCGTACCTTCTATTACTCTTGATAACCGTATGAGCAATATGATAATCCTTGACGTTAGCTTCATCGTCTAACACGAAAATCACGCTATAGCACAGTTTCTCCTCGTCGGGGCGCAGCGAGCAGATGAAGTTGCACAAACGCTCCGGCAACATCGGGATGGTACGGTCAACCAGATACACACTGGTGGCGCGCTTATAGGCTTCCTTATCAATGATGGAACCCTCCTTGACATAGTGGCTCACGTCGGCAATATGCACCCCGACTTCCCAATGCTTGCCCTTTTGTCTGATGGACAGCGCATCGTCGAAGTCCTTGGCATCCTTGGGATCGATGGTGCAGGTAAAGACATCGCGGAAATCCTCACGGCGCCTGATTTCCTCCGGGGTAATGCCCGGATCAATCTTCTCGGCAGCCTCCTCCACATTCTTCGGATACTTATAGGGCAGACCGTACTGCGCCAGGATAGCATGCATCTCGACGGTGTTGTCGCCCTCTTTTCCGAGCACGTCAATCACCTCGCCAACCATGTTCTTCGACTCTCCCGACGGCCATTGGGTAATCTTCACCACCGCCTTGTCGCCAGTCTTGCCGCCCTTCAGTTTCTTCTTGGGAATAAAGATGTCGTTGGCAAAGATGTTTCCCTCGGTCACCAGGAAGGCATAGTCTTTTTCCACCTGTAGCTTTCCTACGGCCCGGTCCATCTTGTGCGACAGAATCTCCACCACCATAGCCTCCTTGATGTGACGTTCCCTGCGAGCCATCATGGCCACGCGGACGCGGTCTCCGTTCAGGGCAAACATCGAGTTGCGCTCCGACACGAAGATAGGCTTGCCGCCATCGTCCGGCTGGAACGAGTTCTTGCCGTTGGCCTTGCGGATGAAAGTACCTTCCTGCACCTGTGTCTTCAGGTTCAGGCGATAGGAATTGTCACTGGCTTTCGTCAGATAGTCGTCCCAGGCCATCTCGTCCATCACGTCCACAGCCAGCATCTTCGTAGGATGCGTATCCAGTTTCAAGGCTTTGAAAACCTGCTTGAGCGTAAACACCTCGTTGGGATGTTGCTGGAAAAGCGTCTGCAGCATTTCTGCCACCTGTTTCTTGTTCAGTCGCTTGCTACCCTTGTTCTTACTCATAGTCATATCGTTTTTAGTGATTCGTAATGCTTGTCTGGTCACCACACTATCGGGGGCAGACCGTTCTGCTGCAAGTACTGGTTGCAGCGCGAGAACTGATGCTGTCCAAACCAGCCGCCCCGATTGGCCGACAGCGGAGAGGGATGTACGGATTCCAGCACCAGGTTCCGCTGTCTGTCTATCATCTTGCCCTTGGAACGGGCATAGCCTCCCCACAGCATATAAACCAGATGCTCACGCTCTGTGGCCAAGGCACGGATGGCTGCGTCCGTAAACTGCTGCCACCCTAATGCCGAATGGCTGTTAGCCTGATGGGCACGGACGGTGAGCGTTGCGTTGAGCAGCAAGACACCCTGTCGGGCCCAGCGCTCCAGATTGCCTGTGGTGGGAATGGGTGTTCCCAGGTCTTGCTGTATCTCCTTGAAGATGTTCTGCAGCGAGGGAGGAAACGGTACGCCGTCCTGCACCGAGAAACTCAACCCGTGAGCCTGTCCGGGTTCGTGATAAGGATCCTGTCCGATGATAACCACCCGCACCTGGTCAAAGGGACACAGGTTGAAGGCATTGAAAATCAGTCGCCCCGGCGGAAAGCAGATGCCAGCTGTGTACTCTTGCCGCACACGGTGCGTCAACTGCTCAAAGTAGGGTTGTTCAAACTCACCCTGCAGGTGCTGTTTCCAGGTTTCTTCTATCTGTACGCTCATGGTTCACTCCTTGTTAATCATCAGTATGCTCTACCCGCTGCCTCTTGGCATTCCTCGGATGATGCTGCAGAATCTGCTGGCGCAGCGTCGTCATGTCGATGTGGGTATAAATCTCCGTGGTGCCTATCGATTCGTGGCCCAGCAGCGCCTGAATCACTCGCAGGTCTGCCCCACCCTCCAACAATGCCGTAGCAAACGAGTGCCGTAGCGTATGCGGCGAGATGGTTTTCTGAATTCCTGCCAGTTGAGCCTGTTGCTTAATCATCAAAAGTATCATGACACGTGTCAGGTGTGCACCGCGACGGTTCAGGAAGACATAATCCTCCTCACCGGGCTTGATGTTCATCTTCTGGCGCATAGAGAACCAAAGAGCCAGTTCCTCGACGGCCTTCTTCGATATCGGTACCAGACGTTCTTTATTGCCCTTACCAAAGACACGGACATATTTTTCATTCAGATACAGGTTCGACAGCTTCAGGTTCACCAGCTCCGAGACGCGCAGGCCACAGGAAAACAGCACCTCGATGATGGCGCGGTTGCGGTGACCTTCCCATTTCGAGACATCAATGCTCTTTTTCAGTTGGTCTACCTCCGCCATCGACAGCACTTCGGGCAGATGTTCACCCAACACCGGGGACTCCAGCAGTTCCGTGGGGTCGTCATCGCGGTAGCCGTCCAACTGCAGGAACCGATAGAAAGAGCGCACGCCACTCAGGATGCGACATTGCGAGCGAGGTCCGACGCCGATGTCGTGCAGTCCGGCCGCAAAGTGCTGCAGGTCAGCCAACTGCACATCCAGCACATGCTTCCCCTCTGCATCCAGGTACGCCAGCAGCTTCTGCAGGTCACGCTCATACGCATCCAGCGTGTTTGCCGAATAGCCGCGCTGCAGCTTCAGGTAGCGCTGATAAGCCCTGATGATGTCCTTCTGTTCTTTCATACTCCATGCAAAGATACGAATTAGTGCGAAGAAAACAAAGAATTTCACTCTTTTTTTGTCACACACGGGCAACTTCGCGATATTTTTTTGCGGCAAATGATGACATGGGGAATGCTAAAACGTCTTAAAGGATGTGAAACTATATAGTTTGTAGCTACTAAATGGATAAACTAAAGTTAAAAAGATGCCTCTTTGTGGGCGTTGTCGCTATGTTGTCAGCATGGCCCGTTGGCTTGTCTGCACAACAGTATCGCGTGTCTGCCTGCGACTGGATGATGCTGAAGCGTCAGAAACTGGGCGAGTTCCAACTTGCCAAAGACATCCAGGCCGATGGCATCGAAATGGACATGGGACCGCTGGGAAAGCGTGAGATGTTCGAGAACAAACTGCGCGACCCGCACTTCCAGCAACTCTTCCGTCACACCGCCGACTCGTTAGGCATTGCCGTATCGTCTATGGCTATGTCTGGATTCTTCGGCCAGAGCTTCCTCAAGCGTGAGAACTACAAGGCACTGGTGGAGGACTGTCTGCGCTCTATGGACATCATGGGTGCCCAAGTGGCTTTCCTGCCGTTGGGCGGCAGTGGTCAGGAGTGGAAGCAGAAGGGCGCTGCACATGACGAGATGGTACGCCGGCTGCACGAAGTTGGCGAGATAGCCCGCCAGCAGGGCAAGGTTATCGCCATCCGTACCGCCCTTGACGCGCGTGCGAACCTTCTATTATTAAAGGAGATCAACAGCACGGGCATCAAAATCTACTACAACCTGCAGGATGCCGTTGACCAAGGTCTCAACCCCTGCAAGGAACTCAAGAAGCTGGGTGCCAAGAACATCGGACAGATTCATGCTTCACTCACCGACAGTGTGACGCTGGACGAAGACCCCCGCATAGACCTTTACCAAGTGAAGAAAACCCTCGACAAGATGCGGTGGAGCGGTTGGCTAGTCGTTGAGCGCAGCCGCAACGCTAAGGACGTGCATAACGTCCGCGCCAACTACGGTCGCAACGTCGCCTATCTGAAAGAGGTGTTTCAGAAAAACAACCCGACAAAATAATTATAAACGACTAACAACAAGAAACAAGAAAACAAAAACAAGAAAACAGTAATAACTTAAAACAGATTGCTTATGAAAAAACTACAATTTATGGCGTGGCCGAAACTTTGCACTGCAGTACTCTTAGGCACAGCAGCATTGTTTATGGCATCGTGTGCCCGAGACGGTTTTGACAATGACGAGAAGTTTGAGTCGTCTGTGCGCAATGCTCAGTTAACTCCTCCTGTTGCCAGTAAAATTGATGTTAAGGATAGTCCTGACGGTTCAGAACTGGTAGTGACATGGCCTGTTGTTATGGGCGCTGGAGGCTATGAGGTTAAGCAGTATGATATTACATCTGCAGGAAAAGAAGTGTTAGTGAAGACGGCTAATATTGATGGTTGTTCCGCTAATATGCCTCGTGAGGAAGACACAAAATATCGTTTTGAGATTCGCACCTTAGGAAATTCTGCTCTAAACAACACAAGCAGTACCACTTCTTCGAAGAAAGAACATTCCACTATTATTGATGCTACGGACTATATTGCTCCAGGTGATCTGGCTGCTTATTTCACCCCTGATAAGCTTTCCTCAGAAGTTGGTGACACTTTGTGTTATGACTTAGAGCCAGGTGGCATCTATACTATGTCGGCGAATATTGACTTGGGCGGTCACTGGGTAACCTTCCGCAGTAAGGATAAGAATACCAATGCCATACTCAATCTGACGAGTAAGACTACCTTTATTACTTATGGAGGTATCATACTGAAATACATGGATATTAATGCTTCTATAAATGAAGACGGTCACGCGCTTATTACCCTAAGTAGTAAGCCCGAAGGATGCAAGAAAACGGCTCAGAATGACTATTGTATTATTCCTAATCCTATTGGTATTCAACAGTGCAACATCAAGAATTTGCCTTGTAGAATCCTGAACGACAAGGTGGAAGGGGATCCAAAATATGCTATTGAAGTACTGAGAATTCAGAATAGTATTATTCAGTTGAACCAATCCTCAACAAGTTCTGGTCAGTTTATCCTTCTGAATAAGTCTATACCTATTAACTTTGTTATTCAGAATTCAACGATTTACAACAGCAGTGCAGCAACTAATTACTATTTTGCGCAGATTCATGGTCAAGAGCCTGCCAAGTTAGGAAACTACTCAAAGGCCGTATTCAAATTCTTCAATAATACTTTCTATAACCTTGCCAAGGAGCAACAGTTTATCAATACCAATACCTTCAAGGGAAAAGCGAGTGTGACATTCAATTGGGAGAATAATATTTTTGTGAACTGCGGTAGGAAACAAATCTGGGACAAGCTGACGAATGCATCAGCTTCCAAGAATGTATTGACTGCCAAGAACAACACATATTGGTTTGATGGCGCAGATGCGAATGAAAAATATGACACTGCGGTGCTAAAGACTGATCCAGGTTTTGCTGATGCTGCAAATGGTGACTTCACGATTAGTGGTGCAGAGCAGGTAGCTAAAGGAACTGGAGACCCGCGTTGGATTAAATAACTAACTAAAACGGATATAACATGAAACTATATAAGATAAAATCATTCTTTCTGGGACTCGCATTGTTGTTTGCAATTCCTGCATTATCCCAGAATAAAGTAGTGACAGGTACTATCGTTGACGAACTCGGAGAGCCTGTTATTGGTGCTACAGTCCGTGTTGTCGGTACCTCAACCGCTACCATCACAGACTTTGATGGTAACTATAAACTGGAAGTGCCAAAAAATGGCAAGTTAATGGTTTCGTATGTCGGATACAAAGAAGCCGAGACAAAAGGTGGAAATCTAAAACTTGAGCCTAATACCAGCGACCTAGAAGAAGTCGTTGTAGTGGGTTATGGCACGCAGAAGAAAGCTCACTTGACCGGTTCGGTAGGTACGGTTGATATGAACGAAATTCAGGACCTGTCTGGCGGTAGCTTGGCTTCCACACTGAGTGGTTTGGTTAACGGTCTGTCAGTCAGTGGTGGTGATGCTCGTCCTGGCGAGAACGCGACGATTACCATTCGTGACGTGAACTCGCTGGGTGAGATCGGTTCTACAGCCCAGCAGCCTCTGTTCGTTATCGACGGATATATCTATCCTAACGATGTGAAGGTGGGTAATGTATCTCAGAACTTAGGTGCTGAGGCTTTCAACAACCTGGATGCTTCTGAGATTGAGAGTATCTCTGTCTTGAAGGATGCTTCGGCAGCCGTCTATGGTGCCCGTGCCGCTAACGGTGTTATTCTGGTAACAACCAAGAAGGGTAAGATGGGTGAGCCCCGTATTAGCTATAGTGGAACGTTCGGTTTTACCAATGCCGTATCGCGTCCTTCTATGCTGAGTGCATACGATTACGGACGTCTGTATAATGCCGTTGTAGCAGCAGACCCCAAGAACACTTCTCTGAACAAGACGACAGCTCTGTTCCAGTATGACGAGTTGCAGACCATGCGTGGACTTGACTATGACTTGTTGGATAAGTACTGGGAGACTGGTTTTACACAGAAGCACTCTGTCAATCTTAGTGGTGCAACTGAACGAGTTAACTATTTTGCCGGTATCGCATACTTCAAGCAGGACGGTAACTTAGGCAAGTTGGATTATGACCGCTGGAACTATCGAGCAGGCGTTGAGGTTAAGGTTAGCAAGTGGTTGAGCGCTAACATGACGGTTAGCGGTGACTATGGAAAGAAGAACAAGCCTCTGGTAAAAATTGGTGGTTCTAACCAGGAAAAGGACTACAACCTGCTGCTGACTCATCCCCGTTATATCCCTGAGCAGGCTAATGGCTATGATATTGCATCCTATGGACCCAGCAACTCCAAGAAGAGCGACGATCAGCTGTACTCTTACAGCGTACTCCAGAACAATGGTGACTTCAGTAAGTCAATGAATTCAAACATGAATATCAATGGTAGTCTTACTTATGACTTTGGTTGGCTTGACGCCTTGAAAGGCTTGAAGCTGAAATTCTCTTACTCTAAGAGTATCACTACTGATAAGACTAATGAGTATGGTTCTTCTTTCACCGTATACCAGATGGATAAGCGCTATGGTTCTGGTAATCACTTATACACTCCTACAGGCATGGATGCTGCAGATGCAGGCACCGCTTTTACCAAGATTGAAACGAACAATGGTGACTATCTGAGCCGTAGTCAGATTCGTACGGATAACTATCAGATGAACTTCACAGCGCAATATCAGCGCAGGTTCGGTGATCATGACATCAGTGCCTTGTTCTCTATCGAGAAATCTGAGGCAGAGAGTGAGTATCAGGTCAGCTCTCGTACTCAGCCCTATCCGTTTACTACTTATCAGTATAATTCTGCAACTGGTGAGAAAGATGCTGTCTTTACTCGCAGTGAGAGTGGTACGTTGTCATACATCGGCCGTATCAACTATGCTTATGCTGACCGTTATCTCTTTGAGTTCCTGCTTCGTTCGGATGCTTCTACCAAGTTCGCACCCGAGAACTATTGGGGAACTTTCCCTGCAACGAGTATTGGTTGGGTTACCAGTGAGGAGCCTTGGTTCCGCAATGTGAAGTGGCTGAACTGGATTGACTTCCTGAAGATCCGTACTTCGTTTGGTCTTACCGGTCGTGACAACACGACGGCTTGGCAGTGGATGAAGGTTTACAATATGGACGCCAACCGTGGCGTTGTGTTTGGTGACAATACTCCGACCGGTGGCCGTATCACCTTCAACAAGGAGACCTCTGCTGTCAATCCTGATGTACACTGGGATAAGTCTTACAAGTGGAACATTGGTGTTGACCTCCGTTTCTTGAACCAGCGTCTGAGCGTTACACTGGATCACTATCGTGAGTGGAACCGCCAGATGCTGATGAAGGTCAGCCAGAACATTCCTTCTACCGTAGGTACTCAGAGTGCTGCTCAGAACGTTGGTGAAATCAATAACTGGGGTTGGGAGCTTAGCGTCAACTGGCGTGACAAGATTGGAAAAGATTTCAAGTATCACGTAGGTATCAACACTGGCTATTCAGACAACAAGGTGCTGAACATGAACTGGGCTGATGAGTATGTTTATCGTCAGATTCAGTATGGTGACCGCACTGACCTTGGCTTGTGGGGTATGCAGTGTCTTGGAATGTTCCGCAATTTCCAGCAGATTGACGAGTTTTTTGAGACTTATATGAAGAAGGCTGATGGCACTTACGGAACCTATATGGGCCTTTCCAAGGATGACGTTCGTCCGGGTATGCTGATTTACAAGGATGTGCGTGGCGCTTATGATCCAGCAACGGGAACTTATGCCGGTCCTGATGGAATCGTCGATGAGAAGAACGATCAGGTTCAGCTTGGTAAGCGCGGTAACATCTACGGCTTCACGATGAACTTTGGCTGCGAGTGGAAGGGTATTTCACTGACAGGACAGTTCAATGCACAGTGGGGCGGTTATACTACTGTTCCGGGTTCTGCTCTTAAGTTCAATGGTGACATGGAATACTGCAACATGCCTTCATTCTGGAATGTTGATGATATGTTCTCTTATCAGGATGTCTACGATGATAACAATGAGCATCTGTTGGTCAAGCAGAACCTTAATGGTTCAATGCCTAACCTGGCATATTCTTCGGTAAACAGCGTAGCATCTTCATTCTGGCGTATCAGTGCCGCTCGTGTCACTCTGAATCGCTTGACGATAGCTTATAGCTTCCCGAAGAGCATTCTGAAGCATGTAGGCTTCATCCAGAATGCACGTGTAAATATCACGGGTCAGAACCTGATTAGTTTCTATAATCCATATCCCGACAGGTTCATTAATCCTATGTCTGGCACTTATGGCAGCTATCCCAATCTGCGTAAGTGGACCATTGGTGTTAATTTAACCTTCTAATTCACTTAATAAAGGATATTATATATGAAAACAATAAAATATTTTAGCGTAGGAATTGTGGCTCTCTTAGGACTGGCGTCTTGCAGTGACAAGTTCTTGGAGGAAAAGGAGAACTTTGACAATGCCACACAGGATTTGTATAACACCTACGAGGGAGCCAAGGGACGTGTAACGGATGTCTATAGCTGGTGCTTGCCTACTGTAGGAGACCTGGTACAGGAAGGTATCAATAACTACCTCTCAGTATCTGTAGGCTCTAACGACATGGCTGGTAAGTCAACGGAAGAGTATAGCGGCTTCAGTGTATTTGTTGACCCGACTATTACCCTTAGTTCCAGTGCTGCCAACAGCAATAACAGCGTACCCGACTTCTTCTTGGGTCAGCAGTCAAATATTCAGGTATCCACATATGGACGTATCCGCAATATTAACGATGCGATAGAGGGAATCTCAAAGTCGACACTTTCGGAAAGTCAGAAAGACGAACTGTTAGGTCAGTGCTATTTCTTCCGTGCGTGGTGCTATTACAATCTGATGAAGTGGTATGGTGGAGTACCTTTGGTAAAGGAGACCCAAGAGCCTACCGAGGGTGCTATTGTACCGCGCTCAAGTGCAAAGGCCACGAAGGACTTTATCATCAGCGACCTGAATCTTGCTGCTCAGAAGCTTGCTGCTTTTACTACCAATGGTGGTTGGAAGAGTAGTGGTGATTATGGCCGTGTTACTTCAGGTACTGCTTTGGCCCTGAAGGGTCGTGTGCTGACACTCTGGTGCAGCCCACTCTTCAACCGCAAGGGTGACCAGACGCGATATCAAGAGGCACTGACTACAATGGAGAAAGATCTGGAAACTATCAATAAGTGTGGCTATGGCCTTTACCAGAGCGGTTCTAATATCAATGGCGGTTATTATGCAAGCATGTTTAATACTGTCCTTAACAATCCGGAGGCCGTCTTTGTAACATTATATAACGATATTGCCAGCGATGATGGTCTGGATACCCAGAAGAATAACACCTGGGAGCGAATGATTCGTCCTTCTAATACCGGTGGTAGCGGTAAGAATGCTTCAGCCATGCTGTTTGACATGTTCCCCATGTCTGACGGTAAGGTGTCAAAGGAAGTTCAGGCTACAGGTAATTACACCAAGTTGGTCGGTTCTGGCAAGACATATAATGAGAAACAGCCATTCGTAGATCGTGACCCCCGCTTCTATCGTACATTTGCAATACCTGGATTCCGTTGGGCTTATAACGGAACTCCCAAGGACGCAAAGAGCCCTCAGGATGGTGCAAATTACTGCCTGTGGAACTATGTGTGGTATACCAAGGCTTCTGATGCCGGTAACGTTGAGAGCGGCAACGCCTATGGTGCAGACAATCTCTTGTCCAGTTGCTCTGGCATCTACGTTCGCAAAAAGTCAGATGACTTAGACCAAAATAGCCCATTGTACAGTTATATGGCAACTTATACGAAGGGTGCTGCGCCTTTCATTTCAAGAGCTCCGCTGATGGAAATCCGTTATGCAGAAGTATTGCTGAATCTGGCCGAGGTGGCTTGTGGCGCTGGTGAGACAGGCAAAGCCGAAAGCTATTTGGATCAAGTGCGTAGCCGTGCAGGAGAGAGTCTTGCAGCTGCAAGTACTATCTATGATGGAACTCAGGGCGGTTTGATGTCTGCTATTCTCTTTGAGCGTCAGGTTAATTTGCCTATGAGGGAAAGCGCTTTGACGACTGCCGTCGTTGGATGTTGTACGATGGTGGTACGCTTAAGGACAAGGACGGTGTTGCTCTTGCTGGTGCACCTGCTACATGGACATTAGGCGGTATGTGGGGAAGCAGCACCTGTGATTTCCTGGGTGTGAAGCCTCTCAATGGCCAGCGTCGCGAGAACCTGGTGTTCCGTGCTGATGACAAATATGACTACGATGCATCTTGGACAACCTGGAACAGTGATCCTATCATCAATCAGGATTATGTGCCCAAAGTTGTTGCTGATGCATTAGGTAAGACCACCGTTACAGATGAAGAGATGAAAGCCTTCTTTGAAGCTATACCCACTCGTAAAGACTCTTGCTTTGTCGAGGCTCGTAAGTTGCGTGATGCTCAATGCGGCATTGACCTGAGCAAGAACTTCAGCGAGCAGTCGTCTAATATGACGAATCTGAAAAACTTCTATCTTTACAATCTGATAAGGAAAGAACGTAAGGGTGACGGTCGCGATTCTGGTCATAATGATTTGTTCATCAACTTCCGTCCTAAGTATTATTTCTTGGGTCTGTCTTCAGGTGCCCAGACAGCCAACAAGACCCTTCTGCAAACCTGTTGCTGGGAGTCCCAGTATGCTGCAGCTTCCTTCGACCCCCTGGCAGAATAACTGACAGACTACTGATAATTCACCAAAGCAGGGACTTCGGATTCATTCACCGAAGTCCCTGCTTCTTAGTCGGCAGTTTCCGAACTTTCTATTTACTCGAAAT
>Ga0247611_10007536_pt1 | contig 13625 bp, 23 predicted proteins | sample 177DNAGHGhighgp2_FD_192422 | JGI IMG/M metagenome (GOLD analysis project Ga0247611, IMG submission 192422) | Sheep rumen microbial communities from Palmerston North, Manawatu-Wanganui, New Zealand - 1770 DNA GHGhigh gp2 | ecosystem: Host-associated > Mammals > Digestive system > Stomach > Rumen... | reverse complement strand
GTTCAATGCACCGACACGGGCTGGTGAGATGCTGAGCATCCCGGGACGGAACGGAGCGTACTGGCACGACCTTGGACGGTTCGAGAACATCGAGATTAAGTACCACTGTGTAGTGGGCGAGGCGACCAAGGCGGACTTCGCGGATGCGATGAGTGATGTCAGGTCATGGTTGTGCAGTCCGATCGGGTACTGCAGGCTGGAGGACGACTACAACCCCGACGAGTACAGGATGGCGGTGTACAAGTCGGGGCTGGAAGCTGAAGAGCCGTTTCAGACGGGTGCGGAGTTCGACATCGTGTTCGAGTGCAAACCCCAGAGATTCCTCAAGAGCGGGGAAACAGCGGTGTCGGTCACAAGCGGTGGCACGGTTACGAACCCAACGCTGTTTGACGCACATCCGCAACTTCAGGTCAACGGCTACGGCAACATAGACATCAACGGCGTGGATATTGATTTGGATAATGTTCAGGTTGGCGATGTGTCGCAAGCGGTCAACCCAACCACCAAGACATACAGCAACACAGGAAATACAACATTAAATTTCAATGCGACATTTCCGCACGATTTGTTTGCCAATGGCGACACGGTTACTATATCTGGCGAAATGCTTACGTTCAGTTTTTCGGCTTCGTCTGGGTACTATAACACAAGCGATACAACCGTTACCGATCAGACAAATTGCTCTTGTTCGCTGACTATTCCCGCCAGCAAAAAGACCGCGTCCGTTCGTTGTAATATTCCAGCGTATGATTTTACAATAGGCACTTCATCGACCTACACTTCAAGTTTCAAATTCAACTACCATACGTCGTTGTACACAGGCACTTCAACCATCACGCTGGTAACGACCTACACCGCCAGCACCGGCAAGCTGAATTACAAGTGGACGTTCTCGTCAAATCCGAGCGGTCAGAGCAAGTCCATAACAACCAGAACAGGAACGGCAAAAGGCACGTCAACAATGACCATACCAAGCACGATATACATTGACTTGGACATTGGTGAGGTGTGGACAAAGTTTGACGGCAAAGATTTGGTGCTGAACGATTCTGTTCAACTTCCGGCAGAACTTCCGACCTTACCGCCAGGTGCATCAACAATAACGTATGACAACACATTCACATCCGTCAAGGTCGCTCCAAGGTGGTGGCGGGTATGATTCCGATTATTTACGACAAAGACGAGACCGCATTCGTCAGCAATGGCTTGGGCAGACTGCGTGACTGCATCAGCTGTACCGTCACAGAGGAGCGCAACGGCATCTACGAGTGCGACTTCGAGTACCCGACAGACGGGGCGAACTACGACCTCATCCAGTGCGGACGCATCATCGGGGTCACACATGACGAGAGTGGCGACATCCAGCCGTTCGACATCGTCAGTTACAGCCGACCCATCAACGGTGTGGTGTCGTTCCATGCGGTGCATATCAGTTACCGCCAGACGGCACTCACGGTCAGCGGTACGAACATAAACAGTTTGGCGGGTGCGTTTGCGATGTTAGGCAATGCCGTACCCTCCAATCCATTCACCTACACCACCGACAAGGCATCCACTGGATTCCTCGCAGCGGGCGACAACGTCCCGCACTCCGTGCGGTCTGTCCTTGGTGGCATGGAAGGGTCTATCCTTGATGCTTACGGCGGTGAGTACGAGTGGGACAAGTGGGACGTGATACTCCATGCCGATCGTGGCGAAGTGAAGAACTTCACCATCCGATACGGTGTGAACCTTATCGACTTCACGGACGAGATGGACTACACGGACACCTACACATCGGTCGTGCCGTACTGGATCGGACAGGGCACTGACGGAAATGACGTTGTTGTCAAGGGCGACATGCAGACATCGTCCTACCCGCCGTTCAACGGCACGGACAGGTGCATCCCGCTTGACGTCACCAACAAGTTCGACACACAGGACGGACAGCCGACCAAGGCGCAGGTCAATGCACAGGGTCTTGCGTACCTCAACGAGAACCAGCCGTTCATGCCCGCACAGAACATACAGGTGGACTTCGTTCGGATATCCGACCTTCCAGAGTACGCTCAGTTCGCACCGCTTCAGACGTGCGGTCTGTGCGACACCATCAAGGTGGTGTTTGGCGAGTACGGCATCGAGGGCGAGTTCAAAATCGTGCGGACGGAGTACAACGTGCTCCAGAGCAAGTACAACAAGCTGGAGCTGGGCGGTCTGTCGATTACGCTGTCACAGGCTCTTGGTATCAATCAGGAGGCTTCCAACAGGCTGAGGGTGTCTGGTGGTGGTGGCGGTACATCCAACTACAACGACTTGGACAACAAACCGCAAATCAACGGTGTCACGCTGACAGGGAACAAGAACACATCGCAACTGTCAATCCACGACCTTCCAAGCGGTGGGTCAACAGGGCAAGTGCTGGCGAAGAACAGCGGAACGGATTACGATGTTGGCTGGGTCAACCAGAGCGGTGGCGGTTGCGGTGTGGATTACATTGTTGAACAAGGCACAAGCGGTATTTGGACATACCGCAAATGGAATAGTGGTATTGCGGAATGCTGGGGCATTCACTCATGGACAATTACAGCATGGAGCGGTTGGGGCAACATCTTTGAATCCAATTCATCGTCTGCGTCTTATCCATCATCGCTGTTCGTTTCTGCTCCGATGTTAAGTGCAAACAATCTGCCGACATCTGACGGGGGTGCGACCGTGAGTGTTGAAATAAATCAGACAGGGTCAGCAAGTACCACACCGACCATGTACCTTATTCGTGGAACGAAGGGAAACACAAACGTGACAGGGTATGTCGCAATTACAGCAAGAGGTAAATGGAAATGATACCATTTTTTATCGGTTTAACAATAGGAATATTATTCGGCATCGCAATGACTTGTTGCTTTGTCGCTGGGGGTAAACATGAATCACTTCATCAAATACGCACTAATCAGAGCAATCAAAACAATATGCCAGACGGCAGTCGCCACAATCGGCAGTTCGGCGGTCATCGCTGATGTGAATTGGGGCATCGTGGTGTCCGCTTCACTTCTGGCGGGTCTGCTGTCCGTGCTGACTTCGGTCGCTACGGGGCTTCCTGAGGCGGACTACGCTGAGCACATCCACATGAGCCACGAAGAGCCAGACGATTCGGAGGTGGTTGACGATGAGGAGTAACACAGAAGTGCTCAAAATCGCCAAGTCCCATCTCGGTCAGGGCGGTTCAAAGTTCCGCAAGTTCGCTGGGCTTCCAGCTGGCGCAGCATGGTGCAACGCATTTGTGGATTATATCGCAAACGAAGGGGGCGTGAGTGCCCTCTATTTTAATGGCAAAAGAGAGACGTACTGTCCGCACTCCATCAAGTGGTGCAAGGCGAACCTCGCAGAAATCCCTCTGTACCTCGCCATGCCCATGGACATCATCTACTTCGACTGGGACAGAAACGGCAACCCGAACCACATCGGGCTCGTCCGTGCCAGAAAGAACACCGACTCGATCTACACCATCGAGGGCAACACTGACGGCGGTAAGGTCGCCAACAAGACCAGACCAGCCAAGTACATCCAGGGCATCTACCGTCCGCACTTCGTGCCGATCGGAGTCACCAAGAAGGTGATCGCCATCGACGGCGAGTTCGAGTACCAGTCGATCTACAACCTGCAGGTGGCGCTGGGCATCACAACTGACGGGATCCTCGGCAAAGCCACCGTTAAGGCACTGCAGAAAAAAGCGGGAGCGTCCATGGACGGGGCCTGGGGTCGTGGTACTTCCAAGGCCGTCCAGAGAATGGTCGGCACAAAGGTCGACGGCGACTTCGGTCCGGCATCCGTCAAGGCGCTCCAGGTGTGGATCAACAAGGTCAACTTCCCGGCTGCAGTCAAAGTTCCGGCACCGAAACCTGCAGCCAAGCCGGCACCGGTGAAGACCGTTACGCTCACAAGCCAGCAGAAACTGCTGAAGAAAGCCAAGGAACTGGCGTGGGCTTACGGTACAGCATCCAGCAAGTACAGCTACAAGTCCGGAGCACCGAAAGCAAAATGCAAGGCTGCCATGAAGAAGTATGGCTGGGCAGACAACCGTGCAGAGCTGAGTGACTGTGGCAACTTCGTCAGTACGATTGTCCGGGAGAGCGGAGTCAACAAGAGTTTCAAGGCGCTGCATGGCATCAAGACACCTTTTCCGAAGTCCGAGAAGGGGTTCACGCTGGTGCACAGTGGCAAGGCCATCCCGAACGGACTGCTCAAGCCCGGAGACATCATCCGCTACAAGAAGACCAACGGCAAACAGCACGCCATGATGTACTACGGCTCCGGGAAGGTCTGCGAGGCATCGCACAAGAACCGTTTCGGTGCGATCGTCAAGGACAGCAAACGCTACAACACACAGTCCAAGAAGAACACGATCCAGGTATTCAGAGCGAAATGACAAAACTAATTTTAGGCATACTAATCGGCGCGGGGATTGCCACGACCTGGCTCTCGATCGTAGAGAAGGAAGAGCGCAAGAAGGAAGCCGAGTGGGAGAGATGGGAGCGTAAATTACCATGATAACAGAAGGAATCATAATAGCATGTATCACAGGTGCTATCACACTGGTCGGGGTCATCGTATCCAACAACGCACACGATGCGGTCACGGATGAGAAACTCGAGGAGCTGACACGAGAAGTCCGGGAGCACAACGACTTCGCCAAGCGGATCCCCGTCATCGAGAACGACATCAAGACGCTGTACAAGCGTGTCGATGACCTAAAATAGCATAAAAGGGGGAGACACCTGTTATCTTTGTTCAATTAAAAAGAAAGGATAACACTACATCTTTGGTGATTTTCGTGCAACCGTCTCCCCTTTTTATATTTGAGCATTGCTTCGCTATCTGATTATCCTCCAAGCATTATTGTTCATTGCGGTATCTCCTTTAATTTGATTTACAGTTCAGCGGCTCAAATCTACGGCGAAGTTAATGTTAGGGGTAGGGTCTCACGGCTCTGCCCCGCTTTTTTATTGCCCACAATCTTGCCCACACAGGCGGGCAAAACAGGAACTTGCCCACGCATCTTGCCGTATCCCAACCCAAAAGAAAAAACCTCGAAATCGTTGGAATCTCAAGGTTTCTTTTTGGTGGAGCATAGGGGGCTCGAACCCCTGACCTCATGACTGCCAGAACGTAGGTAAATGGCTCTGCCATTAGGGTTCGGCGGACTTTTGCCCACATCTTTGCCCACGTTGTCTATCAGTGCCCGTCCGAGTTCCAGCGCCTCGGTGGATGCGTGTGTGTAGATCTTGGCGGTGATGTTGATGTTGGAGTGGCCCATGAAGCGGGAGGCGATGCTGATCGGGACGCCCATCTTCTCAAGGTCTGTGCAGTAGGTGTGTCGGAGGTCGTAGAGGTTGGCCGTGATGCCTGTGCGTTTTCGGATGTCATCCCACATGCGTCTGCGCCATTTGAGGTTGTGGCTGAACAGGTTTCCGGAAGACATGCTGCTTTGAAGCAGCGGCACAAGGTGCTCGGGTATCGGCACAAGTCGGTAAGCACTTGCCGTTTTGGGTGGCCCGACTGTGCCGTCCCGCTTCAGCGACTTGGAGACCGATATCGTGCGTGCATCAAGGTCTATGTCGGCCCACGTAAGCGCCTGAGCCTCGGAAGGGCGCAAGCCACAGTACAGGATTATTTTGCACAGAAGTTCGCCCCTGTGGCCGCTCAGAGCCTCAAGGAGGGTCGTGCGTTCCAGATCTGTAAGACTGCGTCCGTTGACCGTGGGTGTGCCATGAGGACGGACAAGCCCGAGCGTCAGATCCGACTCGGTCACGCCGTTGATGTAGGCATACCGAAACACCTGGCAGATCAGATCGTAGCGCTTCTTGATGGTGCCGTCGGCCAGATCGAGTCCGTTGAGGTACTCCTGCAGCATCATTGGATGTACCTTGTCCATCTGCCTGTCGCCGATGCCACGAACGATAGTGTTCCACGTGTAACACAGGTCCTGGTACCACGACGCAGACACCGTGTTCCGTTTCGTGGCTTCCAGAAACATGGTCCCGAACCGTGCCATGCGAATGGATCCATCAATGGCTGCACCGTCGATGGCTTTCTTCTTGGCCTTGATCTTTCGGTTCAGATCGGCCAGCGTGTTCGCCCGGATGTCGAGCTTGACGCCTTTGTAGGTTTCTCGGTGTCGGTACTTATATGCCATGATTATAGGTCTGCATTAAGAAGCAGCTTTGCCTGTGCAATTAAAAGTGATTGTGTTTTCGGGCTCATCTTGCGGAAATTATCAAGCAGATCCGCTTCAGGTTCGGTCAGTCTTTGAGAAAGATCTGGCGTTATCATTCCAGTATGAGCAAGCAGTTCCTGCAGATGCCCCTGTAGTTGCGTCATGTGGTGCTCTGCCCTTTCATCCGTGACACCGAAATCATCCATATCTGTGATGTATTTCTGAAGTTCTATTATTTCTTCTCTCGTCTTCCTGAGCTCTTCCGAGTCGTAATCGTTCCAGCCCATTAGAGAGCACGGCGTCATATCGAGAGCATCAGCAAACAATACGATCTTGGACTGTGGGAGGTCAATATCTCCACGTTCAATTCTTGCAATCATGCTTTTATCCGAATATCCGACCTTATTTGCCAGTTCGGTTTGGGTCATATTCAGCTCGATTCGTTTCTGCCTGATGTTTTTATAAAATTCCTTCATTGTGTTCACCTCACAATAATTTTGTGCGTTTATTTTACATTAAAATGTAATTTTATTCAACATTTATGTTTTTGATGTTGACATGAAATTCAACTTTTGCTACAATAAGGGTGGTTGAATTAGAGTAAACCACAAAATATAGTATAAGGAGGTTAAAAAATGGCAAACATTGAGATGCTAAAAAGCGCTATCGACGACAGCGGGATGACGATGGTCTCCATCTCCAAAATGTCTGGCATCAAACGGGAAACACTCTATAACAGACTTGCTGGTGTCGGTGAGTTTACTGCATCCGAAATCGTGGGTCTTGCGAGAGCTCTGAAATTGACCAAGACCGAGAGAGACCATATTTTTTTACAGAAATAGTTTACTGTAAGTAAACCAAGGAAGGAGGAAGTTATGGGAGCATTAGCAGTAGTACCGTTTGTCGTGATCGTGATGTGCGCAGTATTTGGGGGTGATGCCTGATGACATGGCATGTCCACAGCGCCAGATCCAGCGTGTTCGATAGCGATGCGTACGGGGTGGATACGGATAATCCGGAGACCGCCTACGAAATCATCAACAACAGCCTGAAGCTCGCTGACGAGATCGCAATATCGGACGCCATCATTGACTTCAAGAAGGAGACGGCAGACGAGTACTTCAACACCAGCGAGTGGGGCGACGAAGAATGGGACGCCTGGAACGACAAGTTCCTGGAACTGATGTAAAGCAAAAGCCCATGGCGGTACGACCATGAGCCTTGCAAACATGAAAGGTTGATTCCTATCAAGGATCACTAAAAATTATAACATGAAAGGAGATTCAAATCAATGGCAGAAGTAGTATTAGTTTATGGCAAGAGCGGAGCCGGGAAATCACGCTCGCTCAAGAATTTCAAGGAAGACGAGATCTTCTACGTCAACGTGACGGACAAGAGGCTGCCGTTCCCGCACGGCTTCAAGTACTCGTCGACCACAGACAAGGTCGAGACCATCCTGGAGGGCGTCAAGAAGATGCCGACCAAGGTCGCAGTCGTGGATGATGCCGGGTACATCATGACCAACATGTTCATGGCGGGCCACGGCAAGGGCGATCAGTTCAAACTGTACAACGACATCGCCGACAAGATGTGGCTGCTGATCCTCGGACTGAAGAACATGCCGAACTCGGCAGACAAGATCGTGTACCTGACGTTCCATGAAGAGAAGGGCGATCAGGGCGACAGCAAACTGCTCACGATCGGGAAGCTGCTGGATCAGAAGTGCAACCTTGAGGGACTGTGCACCATCGTGCTGCACGCTATGGTCAAGGCGGGCAAACACATCTTTGTGACCAACAGCGACGGCTACGACATCGCAAAGAGCCCGGAGGACATGTTCGAGCTTGAGATTGAGAACGACCTCAAGGCAGTAGATACACGCATCAGAGAATTCTATGGGATGAATGAGAAGGAGGCAAAGACAAAATGAGAGCACTCGGACAGGCATACGCACAGGCAGACGCATCAACAGGCGGTGGAGACTTCCAGAGACTGCCCGCTGGTGGCTATGTGTGCAAAATAACAAAGGTTGAGGACCACGGCAGCGAGCTGAAGCCGTACCTCAGAGTGGTGTATGACATCTTCGAGGGTGAGTACGCCAGATTCTACTCGGATGACTGGAGCAAGGAGAACGAATGGGCACACGACATGCGCCAGTACTACACGCCCGCTGCGTTCGGCATCTTCAAGGGCTTCCTCAAGGCTGTCGACATCTCCAACGAGGGAAACTTCGCCGAGGTCGCTGAAAAGGGCTTCGACGAAAAACTGCTGGTTGGCTGCCTTGTCGGTCTGATTATCGGCGAGGAAGAGTACGAGTCCAACGATGGATCCATCAAGACACGCCTCAGGGTGCGCAGCGTGCGTCCGATCCAGAACATCCGGGAGGGCAAGTTCAAGCAGCCGGAACTGAAGAAACTGCCCACCTACGAGCCGGTTATCCCCGCAGATCCGGATGACACCGAGGACGATCTGCCGTTCTGATGATTATCATCGAGGACACACGGCAACAAGCCGGCAAGCATGAACTCAAGCACGATTATTTTGCCGCAGAGGGCATAGAAGTGTTCCGGAACAAGTTACCCTTCGGGGACTATGCTCTCTGGGGCGGTCTTACCGCAGTCGACACAAAGGCCGACGTCGAAGAGATCGCCATGAACATCGGCGGACCTGCGCACAGACGCTTCCGGGAAGAGTGTAAACTCGCACGACGGCTCGGCGGGTCCCTGATCATATTGGTCGAGAACCGGCACGGCTACCGCTGCATAGACGATGTGGTCGCATGGGTCAACCCGAACATCCACAAGACGTCACGCAGCATCGAGGGCCCACGGCTCGCAAAGGCCATGCGCACCATGTCCGATCGGTACGGCGTGCAGTTCGAGTTCTGCAGCCCAGAAGAGGCAGGAAGAAGGATTATTGAGTTATTGGAGGCCAATGATGGCAGGTAGCAAGAACACAGTCATTTTCTATCAGAATCAAATAAAGATATGCAAGAAGCACATGACGTCGGAGCAGTTCGGTCGGCTCATGTCGGCTCTTTTCGCCCTGGATGATGGTGAAGATCCGGAAGTTGAGGACGATATTGCCCTGGCATTCGAGTTTATGTCGATACAGCAAAAGTTAGACCGTGAAAAGTACGAAAAGATGTGCGAACGCAACAGGAAGAACGGGAAACTGGGCGGAAGACCTAAAAAAGACGGAAAAAACCCACAAAACCCAGATGGTTTTTTGAAAAACCCTAATGATGATGATGATGAATATGACGATGATGAAATAACGATGAATGGTGATGAGGAGATTCACCACTTGGGTTCACTCGGTCAGTTCAAGAACGTAAACCTTAGTGAAGAGGAGTATTTTGCCCTCAAGGACACATACGAGAGGTCAAATGAGCTGATAGACAAGGTCAGTTTGTGGTTAAGGGGAGCAAAGAACAATGTCCCGGACCATTATGCGCTCTGTGTGAAGTTCGCTGACAACGACAAGTGGCCCAAGAAGAAGAAAATCGAGCCAGTGGAGATCCAGGAAGTCACGGATCCGATAGATCCGGAGGAGCAGGAGGCCAAGGTGGCCAGCATGAAAGCAACGCTGAACGGGATGTTCACGCCGAATTAAGGAGGACAAGAGTGATAACAGTAATAGACGATAGAGGATTCAAGACAGAGATACGGGACGTCCCGATCGGGGAGTGCTTCGTGTATGACGGCGACCTGTACCTGAAGCTGGGAGACAACAACAAGAACATCTTCAGGGATGACATGGACTATCCGTGTGCGCACCTTGAGAGCGGCACGGTCTATGTGTTCCAGATGTACGAACGTGTTGAGGTCGTGCATGACTTGGAACTGGTTATGTGCAGGAGGTGAACATGATTAAGGAACTTATCAAGGAATGGATGAAACCCATCATCGAAGAAGTGTACAAAGAGGGCTACAAGGACGGAGAGCGCCGCGTCCTCAAGGCGTACGAGTACGGATGGCACGTTGGACACGCTGACACGATGGCGGCTCTGGGCGAGATTAACATCGAAGAACTGGACGAGGGGGTGGCGAAGTGAGTGACCTAATCAGCAGAGCAGATGCGATTGATGCGGTGTTCTGTGCAAACCCAATAGACAAAGAGTATCACTATTACAAGCATATTGCATTAGATGCACTCAACGCACTACCATCAGCCGAAATACCAACTGAAAGCACCAATACACCAACCAATACACCAACTGACTTAATCAGCCGAGCAGATGCGATAGACGCGGTGTGCGACAAATGTCCAAGTGATAAATATTGTGACAGGTCATGTAGGCATATATGCGTGATTCCCGAAGCGTTATCCGCACTCCCATCAGCGAAAGGAAGTGATGCCGAGATGAACGAAGTAAAGCCACAGTATATGCAAGTAAGCCCCAGTAATGGGGCAGACCTGATCAGCATGTCAGAGCCAAAGACGGGAGAGTGGATATTTGAAGAAACAGATGAATACAAAAGAACATACTGCTCTGTATGTGGTGTTTCAGCACCATTTATATGCGTTTCTGATGACCATTACGGAAGAAGATGTCATGGAGAAACAAAAAAAACAAAGTTTTGTCCCAGCTGCGGAGCAAGGATGAAAGGCGGTGATTCTGGATGACAAGAGAAGCACTACAAGACAGACCGACAGGGGAGTGGATAGAAGAATACAACGGCAATGGGTGGAATGACTTTTGGGATTATACCTGTTCAAATTGTGGAAAGAAGTATGAACGAGCCGATGCGGTGTTATATCACGCAAACTTCTGCCCAAACTGCGGAGCAAGGATGCTCGGAGAGGATGGTGAAGCATGAGCGAGAAATTAATCACAGAGGACATAGCGAGAATGTGTAATGTGTGCCGAGATTTGGGCTATATCGGAGCATTGGCAGATGAATACTATCACGATTCAACAGGTAGCGATATAGCAGACGAAATCACAACATACATCACGGAACTGTTTATCGCCAAGAGAGAAAGCGAGGCAGAGGAATGAAATTAACATTTATTGTGAGTGCCATGGAAGCATTTATTCTATATTTGATCTTTGCACTTGCCGAGAAATTATGTTAAGGAAAGCGAGGTGGAGGAATGACATTATTATTAGCAATCGTTCTTGTGGTATGGAGTGCGGTTAATACTTTCTTGTCCATCACAGCCATACTTGGTGGGTTCAACAACCACAAAGACATAGAAGCAATCAAGTCATGGTATCCGTTCTGCGAAATTATGAAGATGCGGATTCCGAAAGGCGGTGATGATGAATGAGCAAATACAAATCATTAAATACAAAGGCATGGTGTTGTGTTTTTCATTCGGAAGTACGGAAGATGTTTAGGAGTTTGCCCAAGGAAAAACAGGCTGAAATCCTAAAGAACATTTTCAAGGAAGGAGAGAGCCATGACAAGGGGAGAAGCAATCAAGATCTGTGATGTAGTGGACAGCTGTGAAGAATGCCCAAGGTACGGAAAGGAATGTTGTGGGGAGGAAAAGTATGAATAACATCGACATAGTCAAGGTAATACTCAAACACATCGGCGACAACCCCGAACAGGATATGGCGCTCGCTCAGGGCTGTATCGTGATACTCGATTCCGTCAGAGCCGAGCCGGCTGCGCCGGCGGCCAAAAAGGCGGAGCCTCCGGCTCCGGGGGATTCGGGGTCCAAGGCTTCCGCTGACTCAAAGCCACGGCGCAAGCGCAAGCCGTTCGATACAGGCAAGATGAAAGCCTGCCTGAACGCTGGGCGGTCGGTCGCATGGATCGCCGACGAAATGGGCGTATCACAGGCAACCATCTACAGCCACATGAAGAGTGAGGGATTGGCAGTTGAACGCTAAAGAGTACCTGAAACAATATAAGCGTGCACTGGAACGGATCGAGACGGCTGAGCGTGAACTGGCACAGCTCCGGGAACAACGCTCGACCATCTCGGCCAAACTGGACGGCATGCCTCGTGGATCCAACCTGTCCGATCGGACTGCACGGCTCGCCACCAGGATCGCCGACCGTGAACTTGAGGTGGTAAGGATGCAGACCAACGCACAGGCCAAACGGCGTGAGATCGTCAACACACTCGACAGGCTCGAGGATCCGACGCTGCACCGTCTGCTGTATCTGCGGTACATCGAGGGGTACAAGTGGGAGACCGTAGGTCACGAGATGTACTACTCGTACCAGTGGGTCTCCGGCAAACTCCACGACCGTGCCCTTGCAGCATTCCAGGACATACTTGATAACAGTTGATAGAAGTTGATATTGCACCTGTGATATATGTTACTTGGAAAGATCAAACATATTAGCCTCTTTTCAACATAACTTCTTTACTCCGCATAGCCCCGGGCACACCGGGGTTTTTGCGTGGGGGTGATTAGCATGGCGAAAGAAGACATCGTGAAGTACCAGTTCACGAGCGACCAAAGCCGCACGAAAGCCGCAGAGAATGGCAGGAAGGGCGGCATTCGCTCTGGCGAGGCGAAGCGGGAGAACAAGTTAATACGTGACCGCATCCTCGAACGCATGGGCGAATCAGACTGGGACACCATGATAGACAAGCTGATCGAGAGGGCGACCGAGGACACCAAGTCCTTTGAGGTGCTCCGTGACACCATCGGGCAGAAGCCCAAGGACCAGCTTGAGGTCGACACGACCATGGACATCAACGTGGTGCTGGACGATGAGGGCTAACATCCACATCCCGAACGAGATATTCAACGGGGCTTTCCGGGGTTATCTCACGGACTACTCGCACCGCTTTGAGGTGTACTACGGCGGTGCCGGTTCCGGGAAGTCCCACTTCATTACCCAGAAGCTACTGATCAAGGCACTGCAGCGCAACCGCAAGGTTCTGGTCATGCGCAAGGTAGGCAACACGCTCAAGGACTCAGTGTGGCAACTGGTGGTGGACACGCTCTCACAGTTCCAGATCCTCGGCTACTGCAAGGTCAACAAGTCCACGTTCACGATCACGCTGCCGAACGGATCCATCCTGCTGTTCAAGGGGATGGACGACAGCGAGAAGATCAAGAGCATCACAGGCATTACAGACATATGGTGCGAGGAAGCCACCGAGTTCACCGAGGAGGACATCGAGCAGTTGAACCTCAGGCTCCGGGCCAAGACGTCCGACCTGCAGATGCTGTTCAGTTTCAACCCGGTCAGCAAAGCGAACTGGGTGTACCGCCGGTGGTTCGCCAAGGATGCGGTGGTCACGGATGACACGGTGATACACCAGTCCACCTACAAGGACAACCGGTTCCTTCCGGAGGACTACATCGCCACGATCGAGAAGATGGCCAAGACCAACCCGACGTACTACAGGATCTATGCACTGGGTGAGTTCGCCAGTCTGGACAAGCTGGTGTTCAACAACTGGCGGATCGGGACGGTGGCGGACACCCACGACTGGGACATGCTGTGCGGTCTGG
>Ga0247611_10007535_pt1 | contig 13625 bp, 18 predicted proteins | sample 177DNAGHGhighgp2_FD_192422 | JGI IMG/M metagenome (GOLD analysis project Ga0247611, IMG submission 192422) | Sheep rumen microbial communities from Palmerston North, Manawatu-Wanganui, New Zealand - 1770 DNA GHGhigh gp2 | ecosystem: Host-associated > Mammals > Digestive system > Stomach > Rumen... | reverse complement strand
TACCATATCCACCTGCACTATTGTGCAATATGCACAAAAAATAGTGCTGTACCAAAAATAGTACAGCACTACACAATTACTATTATTATTTACTTGTATACCGGTCTATTACCAGCTGCCCAGCTATCCGTTAATGTGCTAATAACAACGCCTGCATCACGGCCTTTAGCTTCTATTATCATGCCATTACCGATATATAAACCGACATGCACAGCTTTTCCGTCTTTCAGTTTATACACAAGATCACCGGCCACTAAATCAGCCAGTGCAAGTACTCTTGCATATCTGTTCAATAAGCCGTTTGCTGTAAGGTCAAAACCTTTTGCTTCTAAGCCGATTTTGACAAATAGCCAGCAAATCAAGCCGCTACAGTCAAATGCTCTTGTACTGCTACTATAAAATCCCTGTGCCATGATATCGGCTATTCTGCGCATTACGCGTGCAGCTTCTGCGCCGCTTAGTTCCATTTTTCTAATCTTAGCACATGTTAGTTTGCTTACATGCTGGCCTTGTGCACTCCATAAATATATGCAGTGATATTTCACCATCTTTTTAGCCAGCTCTATCAGTTTTTCAATCATTAGCATCACCACTTTCTATTTTGTCGATGAGCTTTTGCAGAGCCATTGTATTATTTGTTACTGCTTCTGTCATGGCCTGCATTTCTTCTTTGTGCTGCAGTGATAATTCTTTAATATCCTGTCTGTAGTTCTCATTAACCTTGTTAAAAAACCATGCAATGCCGATACATGCAACTATAGGAAATCCTATTGTTGCAATCGCCTGTAATACGCTTGCAAAGTCCATAAATACACCACCTTTCATTATATTGTAGCACCACTTGCTACAACAATTATAAAGCCTGCACTGCCCCTTGTAAAGCTGAATTTTTCCTTATTCTTTTTAAACTGTATAGTAGATACTTGCTGCGGTTGTTTAACCAGCATAGCACCATCATTTACAAGAAAGTTATTTCTCCATTCGGATCGTGCGCAAATCGCTTTACATGCTTTTATCTGATCTTTAAAGCTCTGCAACGGATCCACCTGCATATGTATTTCTATCATGTTATTTTCAAGTGCTATCATATCTGTTATATAATAATATCTATGCAATATTGGAACATATGCATAATTATATGTATAGACTTCTGTAGCAGGCACTATAAACACCGGTGATAATATTGACTGATTAAAGAATTTATTACTTTCTATTTTCAGCCTGTTGCTTGCAAATGTCTTGCCGATAACATTTCGTTCCGATTTGTTATGCAGCAAAACAATTACAGTATTACCGGGCGTAGCTATACTTACATCCGGTGTACCTGATCCGGTATCTAGCATTACACCATTGTGCAGCATTTCAAGAATATCATTTCTTTCTTGCTCTGTGCAATCAATATTTTCAAGATGTACATCATTAAACCTTGCAAACTGCGGTTCTGTATTGCCGCTACTTAAAAAGCTTCCAATAGTGCCCGTTATATAACTAGGCATACCGGTGTAGTGTTCATCTTTTGCAGGTCTTGCAAGCACCGGCTGTTCAATCAGCAAGAAAGGTCTATCAAAACCCATGTACCCGGTGACAGCGCCGGTATTACCGCCGATATATTTAATATTAGGATGTTGTACAGCTACATTGATACCTGCTGCTATAGCACTGCCTGCAATGCCGGCACCCACTGCGCCGGCTCCGCCTACGCCCATAGCTGCAAGGCCTGCGCCTTTTACCAAACTATCAGATACACTTGCTACGGCCTGCCGTATCGCGTTTACTTCTCCGGCATAATCTTTTTGCGTTAATGGTATAGGAATAAAGCAATTACCGCTAGCTTCATAATGTAAACTACCATTAACAAACAGATGAGCTACGCAAGCGCCTGTTAATGCATCAATAACATATTTCAGTGATAATGTAGCAGGTGACATTATTCTTTTGCCGCTTTTATCAGTTTTATATTTCAGATCATCCACATTTAGATCTATGCAGCCGACATATGGCAATACTGCTTTTATTGACGTATACGGCGCAAAATCAAGATAAGTGTTTTTCATCCACCAATCTATATTTATACTGCCGCAGTCTATTTCTTGAAATTGATCTGTGACAACTCCATCCGATGCTATACCGGTATCAATGCCCAAAAAGTGAATATTAGGTGCGCCGGTTGCTTCAATCGGCAACGGTGACAAATTAACACCTATCAATGCCTGCATTGGATCACCTTTAAACAGCTGATTAACAAATTGTAAATCTTCATCATTAAACCAATCCATAAGATCCGATAATTTACTTTTATGTGCTCCTGTAATATAGTACAATTTTGTAAACCCTGTAGCAATAGCGCCAATCGTAGGCACTAAAGGGTTATCAATCCCTTCATCTACAAGGTCTCCGTAACCGTCGCCGCCTTCTTCTTCATTAGGTTCACCAAATATACTAAAATCTGCCGAGAAGCCGGCAATATGCCACTCATAGAATGCCGGGTAATATGCTTCTGTTACCTGCTCTATGCCGAAACTATATTTGCCGCTTTCTGCATCGCGGATAATAAACGTAGGCCTGCCCCATCTTATTTCTTCAAATTCGGGATCTTCCGGATCAGTTACAATCATAGAAGCAAATGCAAACCATACTTCATCCTGTGCATGTGCCAGTGTATATGTAAGTGTAGCAAATGCTAATGGTGACGGATAATTCCAATAATAATTGATACTAAATGTAGTGCTGTTTATCCATGTAATCGTTGCGCAGTGCTCATCGCCAGCATATACTATTGGCGTTTCTTCTCCATATACTATATTATCATAAAGGTTTTTAATATTAGCCATATCCGGAATGCGCGTAAATATAGATATATCAGCATCTGTTATCGGTGTGCCGTCCCATGATACACTATCAAGCAGGGGCAGCGATAAAATCCCATTTTTACCGCTTATTGCCGGAACGCTTGACCATGTATAAAGTACGGGTGTTACATCTTCATTATTAACGTAAATATGCGCATATTCAAGTGTTGTATAAAATACCGGCTCATAAGTATTATATGGATATGTGCGATAGGTATCGCCGTAATATGTGCCCGTACTCCATGAAATGCTTCCACCCTGCTGAATATTTCCGTCATTATTAACATTATATTTATTGTTTCTTACTCTATCCGCTTTTGCACCTGTAGTCGGGTCTTCACTAACACCTGTGGGATTATCAAGTAAATATATGCTATCACCATTTACAAGTGTGGCATCAAATGGCAAGATAACATAAAATTCATTTGCAAACGTATAAGTTGCATTGACTAATAAAAAGCTGTTATATCCTAACGCAGTAACATAAGACATTATATCGTCAACACTTTTATTTACTGTAGCGTCGACGCCGTTTCTGTTAATCGGGTAACTTTCTCCGCTTTGTGCTAATATCACTTTTCAACACTTCCTTTCTACGGTAAACCGTTATTTTTTCTTATAACTATCTAACAAAAGTTCGATAGCCTTAACAATTTCCAAAGGTATATTTTCATAATTAATATGTTTAACTTCTCTATCTGTCGTTCTTTGTATTTCAACATCATGCTCATAATAGATTGTTATTGAAGTATAATCATTGTTCATATTATGCCTTTCTACGGTAAAACCGTTATTTTATCATACATAAACTGTATACTTTGTAACAAATTCAAACAGGAATTGGCTTACAAAATCAACGCTTCTAGCCTGCAAATCTTTCATCATAAGATCTGGTGCACTAGCTACGCCAATATTACCATGCCGGCGCAGTTCTGTGTTATACGTCATTTCATTCGTTATAGTGCCCGCTAATTCTTCTTCTGTCTTGTATGTTCCTGAATGTGTAGTTTCTGTCTGATATGTACCTAATCTTTCAGTTTCAAACGTGCCGCTGTGCTCTGTCTTTGTTTCGTATGTACCTAATCTTTCAGTTTCAAATGTGCCTTTATGTTCTACAGTTCTTTCTGTGCTTATATCCGTTTCATTTTCATTAACGAGTACACTTTCAGTAGCTCCAAACGGCACAATCTTACTGCGTGCAGCCGTTGCATAATCCGGTGATCCTTCTGATCCCTGTTTATGATCTTTTGTTTCTTCCTTCCATCCGGTCGGTGTCTGCTTTTCCTTCCAACCGGTCGGTGTCTGCGTCTCCGTCTGCTTCCATCCGGTCGGTGTCTGCTTTTCCTTCCAGCCGGTCGGTGTCTGTACTTCTGTCTGCTTCCAGTCGGTCGGTGTCTGTGTTACAGTCTTCTTTCTGTCTTCCGGTGTTTCTACACCTGTCTCTGTGCCTGTTTTTGTTTCCGTAGCATCATAGTTTTCAATAGGATTATACTTCATCTGCCATGCATCAAGAAGGCTTGCAATATCATCTTTTCTTCTGTTCTTCCAGCCTTCAAACAAGCTTTGAAAAACGCTAGCCGCTGTCTGTTCGCCACGTACTAAAACGGCGCGGCCACCGTACAGATTGAACAGTTCGTTATAAACGGCGGTATGATCGGCCAGTGTGAACGTGCCGTTTGTGTTAAAGTGAGAAGTCCCGGATATAGTAAGATAGGATGCATCTGTTAAAAATTCTTCAATCGGTATTAACTTCTTTACCATCATCATCACCGCCTTCTTTATTATTTGCTGCAGTTTCTTCTATATTAATATCTGCATCTTCAATTTCACCGTTTCCGTCTATATCTGCTTCTTTCTGATATTTGATCTCTTCAACCTTAAAAGCAGCTGAAAAGTCAATTTCTGCATCTTCTGGCAATAAGCCTTTTGAAATAGCATCTTTTACCCATGCCTGCCGGTGCGCTAACATATCATTAGGAAGGATAAACGATGCGGATGTGTGACCGTTGACTTCATCTACTGTCTGCTGTGCGCGTTTAGCGTTGCCCTGAATGCACTGGCCATAAAATGACATAAAAATTCTTATGTAATTGTCGCAAACGTCAATTAAATATTGCAGCTTGTCGCTGTTTGTCGGATCCGAAAGATTTATAACATGCGATGCCGCAGGTATTTCCATTTGTCCGGCAAATGCTTTTTCGAGTACATTTTCAGAGGTAATAGCTAAACTGTCCTGATCGTCACATATATCCTGCCAAAACTTATTCAATGCAGCTATCTCTTTATCATCCGATGCTTTGAATATTGGATGCGTTTTAGAATAACGTACACCGCTGCGCAATGCAAGAAAAGCGTTTGTGATTGCATCGGCTGCTATGTTTATGAAGCCACGCAAGGATGTGTGTGCTGAATTATTCCATGCAAAAGCGCATTCTGAATAGTCTATAATTTCATTATAGCCATTTGCACTTGTTACTATAACCTTGCTACCCTGTCCGTATACATCCGGATCATTAGAAGGCTGCGCGGATAAGAAAACAGTTTCGCCGGCATACATACCGGTGTTATATATTGCCGGTATCTTCTTTATAGCACAAGAACCCTCATAGATGAAATATTCTTCAGCAAATTCTTTTGGAAGAGAAGCAGGAAAATTTTTATAATCGAACATAGATGTAAAATAGTTTTCCATATAATCTATGCAATATTCTTTAATAAGCTTCTTATTATATGGTATTTTGCGCCGCTCTTTGATATCTTTTAAGATGTTAGCATCTGCGCAATCTTTTAAAGATAATACACTCATTAATAACCATCCTTTCTAAAAATGGGATAGCACTTTAAAATGCTATCCCATTTATATTATATTGAAGACAAACAACCAATTTTACGATGCTGCAGTTACTGTTACGGCGCAGGTATCTGTGTATGTATTGCCGCCTACTGTAATGGATGCTGTAATGGTAGTTTTGCCAGCTGCTACACCGGTTACTACGCCGGCCGCTACTGTAGCAATGCTTGTATTGCCACTAGACCATGTTACCGTTTCGCCTGCTGGGTATGTAGCCGCCTTTAATGTTACGGTGTCAGATGCTTCCACAGTTACTTCATTCTGATCTAATGTAACACTAGGGTCCGTTGATACTATAAACACAACGGCATTCTGTGTTGACATTATCGCACGCATTTCGTGAGTCTGTATAAATGTCTGCGTTACGTCTTCCGGCTTGTGATATTCGGTTACTACACGTCTAGGATTTTTCAAGCCGTGTAGACAGCTCCATTTGTCAGCCAGTAATGCTACCACGCCCTCAATCGTTGTAGCGGTGGTTCCGTCTGTGATGCTGATCTTAGACAGCTCATCCGGTGACAGTGCAGTGCTTACCGTATCCTGTAAGCCGGTGCCCTGCCAATACGGGATCGTTTCGTAAAGCGGAAGCTTAGTAAAGATAGAATTAAATGTCTGTGACTGAAGAATGCTATTATATGCCTGCTCCGCATATCCTAACACCTGTAGCTTAATCCTATCTTCCGGTGTAAATGTAGCGCGCTGTGCTATGTTGAAAAGTTTTGACATCTTTTTAAAGTAGTCCTTAAATTCAACAAGTTTTCTTGCCATAAAGCGCAGGCACTCTTTATTTGCAAAGAATTCATCAAATGTTTTTACCGGTGTAGTGGGATTCATTTCTGCATTATATGCCAACCTTAGATCAACTACAGATAATGAGTGAGAACCTACTTTCTTTGAATTCTTTACCAGCTCCGCAATAAGCGTATTTCTCATCATGTCGTCAAGTTCTTCATCATGCGCTTCAATCGCATTAGCGATAGCTAAACGGATAGCTCCATAGAATGCTATAACATCAGCTTCACTTGTCCAAGCATCGTCCCACTGGGTGCCGGTCATATCGTACTGCAGTTCCCATGAAGACGTTTCACCGTAAATGGCGCTGTCAACTTTAGGAAGCTTGATCTGATAAACGCCGATATTATCGCCGTCTGTAAATACCTTCCAGTTATGAGCTGCCTGCACTTCCGGCGCTGTTATGGTGATTGCCTGCAAGATAGCTTTGAACTGCATATCATCAGTTCTAAAACCTGCTTCTTTTGCACGTCTGTACATGCTATCCATGAATACGGATCTTACGCCCTGCAGAATAAGCGCCTGCGTGAACTGTTCGCGGTAATCGCCTATCTGATCTTTAAATTCTTTTGAAATAAAGCCAGATATGTTCTGTGTGGCAATGGCTTTTTCGCCTACTGCCTGCTTGTATGCTTCATTAACTTCAGCATACACCTGATTTGAATTTAAAAATTCAACCGACATAATTATTTACTCCCTTCTTAAATATAATTGATTGTGAATAGTTTCTATAATCATTAATAACACAAACAAATGTTTTTGTCAATACAAAAAGCACACATTGCTGTGTGCTTCTTGTTAGAAGGTTACTATGACTTAAAAGGGTAAATCGTTAAAATCAAATGTGCCGTAATAATCGGCCATTGTCTTCTGTACAAGTTCTACGATGCAGACTGCAACCGGATAGAATGCGCCTTCTTTAATTATCACGGTTACTACAACCTTGCTGCCGTTGATGTTCCCTAAATCTTTGAGAACATCTTCTACTGTGCCGATATCTTCAATAGCGCGGTCGTTGCGCTGGCAGAACCCAAAAGGATAGCTGCTTTTAAGATTTAAATATTCCTTGTCTTCTTTAGATGCATCGGCATTTAAAAATTTCGGGATGTACTTTTCATCCGCATTTGTATACATAGGCTTGCAAGCTTCGATGAACTTGTCCATTTCACCCGGCGCAAGCTTCACGGATAATCTGTACTTGTCTTCCCTGTCACGCTTGCCGTTGTTGTAAATACGGCGGCCAAACATAAGATCCGATACTGTACCGCATAAATTAATGCGTACGCCTTCCTGCTTTGCTTCTTCCGTTGCTGTGTTTGTGTTTGTCTTTTTTGTTGCCATGTTTTTTCTCCTCTTATAATATATTTATAACCATATAGGTTATATTAAACTTTAGCAGCTGCATTGACATATTTTTCCATGGTATAACCTAACGTATTGTCTGCATAGAAAAACATATGCGCATCGTATAATTTCCATAGCAGCTTGCACATTTTGCCTTCACCGAATGCAAATTTATATCTGTAATCTACTATATCACTAATCGTAAATATAATCAAGGCTTTTTCTGAAATTTTTGAAGCACGATGCACAAGAACATGTGTATGCAGCCTTTCATTATATACTATCTCTATCTGCATGATCTGATTGTTAAAAATGATGTAGATTGATTTTGTTATAATATCCCTGTCTTCACGCAAGATGCGCGGATATTCAGGCACTACCCAATCACCGCCGGTAACTGCGCCGATAGATGCATTATCAAAACCAAAATATAAAGTGTTGAGCTGTTCCCTTTCAAGTGATCTGTCGCCAATCATTTCAACATATAAGCATGTTCCTTTCGGTGTTACTATCAAGGCGTTATCATCTGTAGCCATGCGCTGTACTTCTGACTGGATCATCAGATTATAAAGATATTCATTATAGATATCCTGTGAATTAGCCAGCATTAATATTTTTACGTCGGTCTTGTCGCGGATGATAGTAGATAAAAGCTGCACAAATTCGCCAAATTCATCATTTATATGCACCTTTGATATGAATTCATCAAACATTATGATCTGACATTTTGTAAGATTTAACTTTGATTTATACTTAGCTTGTGCTGCAATAGCTCCGAACCACACAAAAGGATCTGATCTTTTATCTACTTTCATCCTATCATCATAATGCACTAGATAGCCATAGCTGCCGCGTATCTCAAAATCTGTGTATTCATCACCGGTTACTATAGATGCATAATTGAAGCTGCGCAGAACATCGAAAAATGATTTTATTTCGTTATATGTTATTTCACTTTCAAGCTGCCGCACATATGCCGTAGTTACTCCGTACATTTGCCACACTATGAGAGCAAATAGCAGGTTCGTGTTTGTCTTTCCCGTCTTACGCGTTGACATTAATATTGCATATCGTATTTTTTCAAATGGTATCGTACAGGGATCGTAAAGCTTGCCAGCACTGGCCTTTATTACCTTCTTGTATGCTTTTCTGACTTTTCCATAATTAACTATAATTCCCTTGTTCGGGTTATCGTCAATGTAACATATCTGTTCATGTTCTATCATATTATATATGCACCTTCCTTCATACTTTCTATAACAAGGTTATGGTATAGTTTGTCTATCTTTAACTTAAATGCCATTGCAAAAAGGCATACACTTGTTAATTCATGCATTACTTCGCCGTCAACTATATCACTTGTTGGCTCATCTATATATTTACATCCTAATTTGCCGGATATATCTGCATCTATACGCATTCCATCAATAGAGAAATAATCAAAAGGATCTGTACCATTCGGCAAATGCAGTATTGCGTCTTTTGGTAGGCCTGCTATAGTAGCATGTACAGAGTTATCCGGATATCTTGCAAGATATCTTTTAGCGCCTAAGAATTTACTTTCTATGTAATCATCTTCCCGGCTGAACTGTCCTAGATCATCAAATAGCGGATCTGTCAAACCGCGCTTAATCAGCATTGCTTTTACTTCTGCATTAACTTCATCTATTACGGATTGAAGCAGCGGATGATATAGATTTTTCAAGCTGTCGGTATCACAGTACGCCGTTATATTGCCGCATCTTTCATAAATGCGCCACATTGTATTGAGTAACTGGAACCGTGCCCATGCAGTGCAATATATGCCCCACTGCGGCAATAAGCATTGATTTTGCTTTTCCTTTTCAAATTCTATCTTGCCCTTTTCTTCTATCCAGCCTTTATCATTATCATAAGAAACTTTTAAAAGCTGTATCTTTGTAACTAAGAGACCATAACCGGCATTTACACCGGATTTTTCGATAGAATAAAATTTGATCTTTTCAGGGTCCTTATGCCATCCTAAATTCTTCATTTTTGCTTTTTCGCAATAATGGCTATTTAATACTGACAGCAGATAATCAGGCAAAAATCCGCGGATAGCTGTATAGATATCGTATATATACGGTTCACCATCCCATGTATAAAACTTCTTATATATCTGCCAATCTATTTCCGTCAATGCTACTGTCATACTTGCAGCTTTTCTTACTCTGCCATTATCTAGGATATAATCTTTTATATCCATTACTTTATTATAACTTTCGATGCAATGGCTTGTTGTGGCTTTTAAATTGGTAAACCTTGCTATAAATATAACGCACTTTTCCCTGCATAGCTTTTCAAATTCCGGCATGGTGGTGAATTCTTCAGCTTCAAATTTACTCATCGGATAGCCGCGTAAATTCATCTGTGCCGGATAACTTGAAGTTATATCATAATTATTCATTCTATCGGCTATCTTGTAACCGCTATATAATATGTTGGCGTGTACATACCCACCGCGAAATAGATAATTCCACCAAAAATTATATTGCGTCTGCGATGGGAAGGCGTGTAGTATCATCTGCCGTAATTCGCCTGTATGATCCGCTGCTTTAAATGCTTGTTTAACTTCCGCTCTTAACAGGCCGGTTTTTGTCAGCGGTATCTTTTTAGTCGGCCGGATATACTGCGTGTAGATGAATTCTGCAAATTCCGCTAGAATGATTACGTCATTAAAGCAGTATTGCAGCTCCTGAACTGTAAGCTGGGTTTTTGCATTTCTAGGGATTGTATAATCAAGGTCACCTTTAAGCTTACGCGTCTTGCAGTAACTTTCGGCCAGCTCTGCAAGGCCGCCGCCAGAGATTGTGAGCGCTTCCCTAAATTCTATACCGGCATATGTAGCAAGCAGAGGTTTACGTGTTTCTTTTGCAAAGAAATCATACTTGCCTTGCATCCACTTAAAACGCTTGCGCATGAAACCATGTTCAAAAGAAAAGTTTGCGATGTAGCAGATAACGCGCCGTTTTTCTCCTAGCATCAGGTAGTTTGATAGCTGCGTAAAAAATGCATGTATCTGTGACCAGTACCGGAACATGTATATATAGGCTGCTTTATGTGTTGCTATGCAGCACTGTGCTATGTACATATAGGCGGCTTTATGATCTTCTGTAACTATATTGGTTGTCTCAATATCAAAACCCATGTATAGTGGTATGTATTCTTTTTCTACACGGTTTCCTTCCTCATCTTTACCGCAATAGATTTTAATTATCCTGCCGCCGGTCGGGATCTTTACACTTCCGCTATCGTACCATATCACCTGCGCCGGAACGTCTGCTTGTTGCAGATGTACGACTTGCTGCAAGCTGCGCTGCGTGCTCTGTATCATAATCTGCTTGTACTCCATTCAATCGTTGTTTGTCTTCTTGTAATTGGCCTTCATAGCGGCGTACTACTTCTGCTAGTTCTGCATATGATTTTGTTCCTTGCGTTACCATAAATGAATAATCATCATCATTATAACGTAACTTGCCGCGGCTATCTTCTGCAGCACGCACTAATGCTTCATCGTCAGTATATCGCTTTATTTCTGCATTGGTAACTTTACTAGGATCTTTTCCTAATTCTGCAGCTACCTTTTTACGCTTTTCTTCTCGGTATTTACCTATAGTGGGCAGTTTCTTAATACGTGCCAACTGATCCGTTGTAAGTGTAAGCTGCGCTTCTGTAGATTTTGATATCTGTATAGGATATGTTCGCGGTGTTTCTGCAGTATCTAGCAAGATAAATTTATCCATAGAAGAAGGTATTACACTATGTATTATATTTACATAATCCTGCATAACTAAAGATACGTTGATTGTACCTTTTTCACCGGCTTTTACTATAGCCTGAATTTGTTTGTTTACTGCATCAATTGCTTTGTAAACATCTTCATTTACTACTTTAGCCATCTTTGTTTGACAACCTTTCTATATAGTCTATGTTCCGCTTCATGCGCTTAATATAGGATAATTCACAGCCGGCATCTTGATAAGCTGTTAGTAGTTCTGATAATATAGTAGATAGAATGGCAAATACTTGTTCTGCATCTTCTGGATAATCTGACCACTTATATATTAACGTGCAAATCTTTCTACATTTATCCATAGTGCAGGGAAAAAAGCCATCTATAATTATATCCAAACGCCAATATTGATACACCGGCGCTATAATCATGTGTATTTCATTATGTGATAAAAGCATTGAAACACCATCACCAAATTGCGCTATTAATGAACGCGGATCTGCAAAAGGTCTTATATATTTCTCAGCTATTGTATAATTATCTATCATGTGCTGCTTTATCCCTTCTTATAAGATATAATACATTTAACCACTTTGTCAATGTAGACGTGCGCATAAATTCATTGTTTGATATATTAACCTTGTGGCCATCCGGAAACAATGCATATACGCCACGATCTAAAATTAACTTGCAGTTAAAATCGCAAGCACTTACTGCTTGCTTGCATCGGTGCAGATAATCAAATGTTAGCATTGGCTGCACCTTCCTTTTTTAACTGATTTTCATACTGTATACGTGCAGCAGATGCACGATCCGGAGCAATACGCATATTCTTTATAGTGTTATATTGCTTATGACTGCGGATGTATGATGTAATCTTATTCCATTCTGCACGTACTGATGCATAATAATATGAATTGTTATCTGTCATATGCTACCCTTTCTTTCACTGTCAAAATCTGCTTCATACTGAAGTTTAAAATCTTCTGCTATGTCATAACTATCAGATGCAAATATTGTAATACGTCCTAACTTTACGCACCACTGCATAGTTGACATGTTGTAAATAATGTGCAGATTATTCATTACTTTTCACTTCCTTTTCAAATTCATCTAATAATGCATTGATTAATTCAACACTAAAAGCTTCAAAATAATCTGCTTCAAAATCTGCGGCAATTTTAGCATCATCATTTGAAATTGTAATATGAACATACTTATTATTTACTTTACTAACTTTTGTAATACACAGCGATACATTATACTTTAATAATAGATGAATATTAATCATTTACTTTCACCACCATTCTTAATATTAAATGTAATCATCCAGCATATACGCTGGCCACAGCCTGCGCAGTATTTGCCTACTTTGTTCTTGCTGGCCTTGTACTTGAATACAGTACAGCCGCAAACTTTACATTTTTCTGTCATGTGTTTCACCTGCCTTCTTCACTAATCTTTTTTCATCTTTACTTAGCCATTTACACCATGCGCCACAATAAGAACAGTATAAACCAACTACTTCATCATTTTTATTCAATGCTTCCATATAGAATAAATCACCGCCGCATTGTCTGCACTTGTAATCTTTTAATTTAAATGGCATATTATTTTACCTTCCATGTTGTTATTAATATTGTACCATCTTTAGTAATGCCGGATTGTATCATTTCAATTGTTGTATCAATACCTGATACCCGTGTATATGTTACATCGCAACGTTCTAAAGAACTAGACACCAAACAGCCAATTAATTCCATTAATTTATGCTTATTACCGGTAAAATTATATTTGCACGCACCGGATATAGCATAATTAACAAATACACGCCAATACATTTTGTCACCTGCCTTTCTATTTGATAGATCCATTATAACACATGATTTTTAGTAATGTTGCCAAATTGTGGCATGTTTTATTAGTAGTTTTTGTGCAGTTTGTACATGCGAACAAATGTTTTGTATAAATTGCACAAAAGATGGATAAAAAAACGCGTTTGTTTTGTGCATAGTGCTACCTTTTCTACTAGCCC
>Ga0247611_10007534_pt1 | contig 13627 bp, 9 predicted proteins | sample 177DNAGHGhighgp2_FD_192422 | JGI IMG/M metagenome (GOLD analysis project Ga0247611, IMG submission 192422) | Sheep rumen microbial communities from Palmerston North, Manawatu-Wanganui, New Zealand - 1770 DNA GHGhigh gp2 | ecosystem: Host-associated > Mammals > Digestive system > Stomach > Rumen ... | reverse complement strand
GAGGGTCGGGGTCGGCGTTGACCTTCTTGTCGGGGCGGAAGAGGTTTTCCAGCGTTTCCTCGTCCATGCCCGAGCCGGTGTCGGCCACTTCGATGTGCACGAAGCGCGGGTCGGCGTCGTAGGCTTCGGCAAAGACGGTTACCTTGCCTTGGCGGGTGTGCTGGAGGGCATTGTTGACAAGGTTGCGCAGGAGTATCTCGGTAAGCTGGCGGTCGCCCAGTATGTAGAGGTTGGAGGGGTAGAAGATGAGGTCGACATCGTGGTCGAGACGCACACAGGAGGCGCCCACGTTTTCGAACACTTCGTCCAGGCTGAATGCCGACGACTGGAACTGCATTCCGCTGGGGATGGATAGGTTGGTCCAGTTTTTGATGTTGGAGAAGGTGCGCAGGAGCTGGTCGAGGACCTCTTGGCGCATGGCGGGACTGAGTTTTTTGTTTTGCAGGTAGGAGAGGAAGGGGTTGACGTCGTGGCGCAGGACGGAGAGGCAGGTTTCGACGTTGGCAATGCGCTCTATGTCTTGTCGTTTGGCTTCTTGGAGAGCGGTTTTTTCGTCGCGTAGGCGTCGCGAGCGGTTGACGAGGAGCACTACGAGGACGGAGAGAATGAGCAGGAAGGGGACGGTGATGATGATGGCCATGACGTAGTAGCGGTTGCGGTTTTCGGCGCGGTCCAGGCGGTCTTGGAGCATGACGTCGGCGCTCTCGTTCTTGCGGATGAAGCCCAGCAGGTCTATCTCGCGCTCGTACCACCGTATGTTGTCTTGCTGGTTGTCGGAGTAGCCCATGCGGATGAGTCCGTCGTAGAGCATGGACTCGAACTTGGGTGCGATGCCGTCGTTCCAGGAGTCGTCTTCGAGTATCATGGTGTAGTAGCGGCGTGCCTCGTCGAGGTCGTTGATTCGCAGGCAGTATTCGGCCGCAGCCACTACGGCGCCGAGGTGCTGGTAGGGGTCGGAGGTGCGGAAGAAGAGGTCGGTGCTGATGCGAAACATGTCGAGTCCGTACTCGCCTTGGAGGTACATGGAGTCGGGCGGATAGAGCGGGCGGCTGAGGCTGTCGAGAAGGAGCAGGCGGTCGTGGCAGCGGTCGTAGTACATTTGGGGTGCGATGTCGGTGTCGGCCACGATGAATGCCTGGAGTTGGAACACGTTGGCCAGGTGGTAGATGCTGAAGTGGTCGGGCTTGGCCAGAATGCGAAGGGTGCGAGCCAGATTGTCGTAGGATTTGGCCAGAATGGTTGGGTCGCCGCCGGAAGCGGAGGCCAAGCGGTAGTAGCAGTGGGCCATGGCATAGTTGAGTGCCATGTCCTCGGCGTAGTCGCATTTGAGGTGGGGGCGGCTTTGCTCGACCTTTGCGAGCAGTTGTTTCATGGCCTGCTGGGTGCTGGGCGTGAGCAGGGTGGAAGAGGAGGAGGCGAGGGCGCTGTTGCGGTAGTGGTAGTTGAGGGTGAGGGAGGTGATGAAGTACTCCATTTGGGCATAGGCGTAAAGGTAGTTGCTGGGTTGGAGCGAGAGCACCTGCGACTGCTCGATGTCGTAGAGCAGCTGGTAGGACTCGGCAATGCGGCAGCTGCGCTGGAGGAGGCGGATTTGCATTAGCTGGGCAATGAGTTGCTCGACTTCGGCGTTCTGGGCGTGGGTTTTGACGGGGAGGCGGGAGGCGAGGTAGAGCACGCTGTCGATGTAGACCTGGGTGCTGTCGTGTTGTGCCAGCATGTAGTAGCCAAAGGCTAGGTTGTTGTAGGCGCGGAGCCTGCCGTCGTGGTAGGTGGGGAGCGAGTCGTGTAGGAGCGCAAGGGCGCACTGGGCTTCGTGGATGGCGCAGGAGGGGTCGTCGTAGCGGTTGATGAAGGCGGCTTTGTTGTAGTTGTCGACATGGGCGCGGAGGCCAAGGTCGAGTTGCCCCGGGCGGTGGCCTTCGCGGCAGCCGTAGAGGAGGACGAGGAGTAGGGATAAGAGCACTATTTTCTTCATGATAGAGGTGCGCCGTATCGTATGTTTTGTTTTGCAAAAATACGAAAAATTATTGACTTAGGAATTATTTTGTATTTCTGAATTATGATAAAAAGGATGGAAAAAACCGGATTATTTTTGGTTATTGCTTTTTTTTTTATATATTTGCAAAAAATATTAATTATTTCAGATATGGAAGAGAATGATATTACAATGCTGAACCACAGCAAGATGAATGTGGTAAAGATGGGGAAGAACATGGGTGTTTTTTCTGTTTTTGCTGTTCTGTTTCTTGTGATGATTGTTTTGGGTGGTTTGTTTTTGCTCTACTATAGCAATACGCTGCCTGAAGATATGCCACACTATATAGATAACCTTTTAGCTATGATTGGCATTGCTGCCATACTGGTGGCAGCCGCAATAATTCCGGCCATAGTGATGATGCGCCGTGCGGTGCACATAGCCCAGGATTTGAAAAGCAGTACCGACACGATGCCGATACGCGCCTTTATCCGTGCCAATAGCGATTTGTGGCATTACCTGTCCATATTGCTTGTGGTGCTCTTTGTGCTGGCCATCCTGTTTGCGCTGGTGCTGTTTATTTACCTGTTGCCCACTCTTTCGACACTCTAATTGAAGTTGTTTTTGGCAGATTGTTCCCCGGCATGGATTTGCGGGGCTGTTGAGTTTATTCCTCTAGAATTGTAAGTGCAGTTTTGCTTCAGGGATGAAGAGCGCTGGGGAGGAGAAATATTTGCCGAAGTTTACAATAGAAACCGCGTTTCTGCGTTTAATTCCATATTTAGAGAAACCCAAATATTATGCGATACGAAGTTGACTTCTTAGTTATCGGTTCCGGTATTGCGGGACTGAGTTTTGCCCTGAAGGTGGCCCCTTACGGCAAGGTGTGTATTTTGTGTAAAGGGGAGGCCTCGGAAGGGTCCACACGCTATGCCCAAGGGGGTATTGCGGCGGTGATGTACGATAGCGACAGTTTCGACAAACATATTCAGGACACACTGGTGGCGGGCGACGGCATTTGCGACCGCGAGGTGGTGGAGATGACCATCCGCGAGGCGCCGGACCGCATACGCGAGCTGGTGAAGTACGGTGTCAATTTCGACAAAAGCAATGCCGGCGACCGATTCGACCTGCACCGCGAGGGGGGCCACTCGGAATTCCGTATACTCCACCATAAGGACAATACGGGCGAAGAAATCGAACGCGGGCTGTTGGAGGCAGTGCGCAACCACCCCAATATCGAGTTGAAGGAGAATCAGTTTGCCATTGACATAATCACCCAGCACCACTTGGGACAACGCGTCACGAAGCACACGCCCGACATTGAGTGTTATGGCGTGTATGCCTTGGACTGCCCGACGAACCAGATTAATACTTATTTGGCCAAGGTGACCCTTCTGGCAACCGGTGGCATGGGCAATGTGTATACTACGACCACGACGCCCATTATTTCGACGGGTGACGGTGTGGCCATGGTGCATCGTGCCCGGGGTGTGCTGAAGGATTTGGAGTTTATGCAGTTTCATCCCACGTCGCTTTACAATCCGGCCGAGAAGCCTGCTTTCCTGATTACGGAGGCTATGCGCGGAGCGGGTGCAGTGCTGAAGGATTACCACGGCAACGAGTTTATGCAGAAGTACGACAAGCGCCTTTCGCTGGCTCCGCGCGACATTGTGGCCCGTGCGATTGATAACGAGATGAAGATAGCCGGTGTGGACCATCTGTATCTTGATGCCCGTGGCATCGGCAAGGAAGAACTGATTAACGGTTTCCCCAATATTTACGCAAAGTGTTTGGAGCTGGGCATTAAGATTGACAAGGATATGATTCCGATACGCCCGGCGGCGCACTACCAGTGTGGAGGCATTAAGGTGGACCGTAACGGTGAGTCGTCGATTCACCACCTGTATGCTGCCGGAGAGTGCTCATGCACGGGTTTGCACGGCGGCAACCGCTTGGCCAGCAACTCGCTACTAGAGGCGGTGGTGTATGCGCACAATGCCGCCATGAGAGCCATTGAACAGGTGAAGATGATTGATTTCTGCCATCAGGTGCCCGACTGGAACTCGGACGGCATGGTGCTGAATGAGGAGATGGTGCTTATCACTCAGACCAAACGTGAGTTGCAGGAACTGATGTGGAACTATGTGGGTATCGTGCGCAGCGACCTGCGTCTGCAACGTGCTTTCGACCGACTGAACCTTATCTACCGTGAGACGGAGGACCTGTATAACCGTTCGGTGCTTACAGAGGAGTTGAGCGAACTGCGCAACCTGATAGCCTGCGCATACCTTATTATCAAGTTTGCCCGCGCCCGCCGACAGAATGTAGGTCTTCACTACAGTATTGATTTGCTAGAAAATAAATAATTTTGGTTCCAAATATACGCTTTAGAACTCCTAATCTGCCGGATGACTTATAATTTTGACGAAATAATTCCCCGCAAGGGTACCTGTTGCGTGAAGCACGATGCGCTGGAAGCTTTCTTCGGTCGCGACGACTTGCTTCCGATGTGGGTGGCGGATATGGATTTCCGCTCGCCCGACTTTGTGATGGAGGCCATTAGAGAGCGTTGCCAGCACGAGGTGTTGGGCTACGCTGTGCCGTCGGACGGCTACTGGGAAGCGGTACGGAACTGGTTGAGAGGACACTACCGCGTCGAGGCGCAGCGCGAAGAGCTGCACTTTATTCCGGGAATTGTGGCTGGCATTGCCTTCGTGTTGCAGGCTATGACGAAACCGGGCGATGGAATTCTTGTGACCACGCCGGTCTATCCGCCGTTCTTGGATTTGCCAAGCAATAGCGCCCGTCAGTTGGTGGCCAGTCCGCTACATGTGGTGGACGGCCGATTTAAGATAGACTTTGACGATTTAGAGTGGCGCGCCCGCCAGTGCAGTTGGATGATTCTTAGCAATCCGCACAATCCGGGCGGCACTGTATGGGGTGAGGAAACGCTGAGACAGGTTGCCGAGATATGCTACCGAAATAATGTGAGCGTCATTTCGGATGAGATTCATGCCGACCTTACGCTGCCAGGACATCATCACGTGAGTTTCAGCACTGTGAGCGACCATGCCCGCGATATTTCGATAACCTTTATTGCCCCGAGCAAGACGTTTAATATTGCCGGACTGAGCAGCTCGGTCTGCTATTGTCCGAACGAGTCGCTAAGGAAGCGTTTTTATGGCTATTTGGACGGATATGAGATTGCTAATGGGAATATTTTTGCCTATGTGGGAGCAGAGGCTGCTTTCCGACAGGGCGAGGATTGGCTGCGGCAGATGCTTCAGTACGTGCAGCGTAACGTGGGTTTCCTTCACCAGTATTTAGCGGAGCGGATGCCGTATGTGCAGGCGGTTCTACCAGAGGCATCCTACCTGCCATGGCTTGATTTCAATGGGCTGGGACTCACGCATGAGGAATTGAAGGATCGCCTGATTAACCACGCTAGGGTTGCCTTGAACGATGGGACTACCTTTGGCGGCAAGGCCTATCAGGGCTGTTTTAGGCTCAATATAGGTACGCCCCGCGCTACGCTGAAAGAGGCACTAGAACGCATAGCAGCCGCCATGCGGTAGGACGTAGACCCAGCTTTGGGTTAAGACCCAAATGCCGGTTGTGTTTACTGGCTGGAAGTGACGTTGTTATGACAGGTTTTCTTTTTTTTGTGTGAAAAATGTGACAGAATATGAAGAAAAAACTATCTGTTTGATTTTTTTTTCTTATTTTTGTTACCCTGTTTCTATGTGCTTTGCTGGCATTGCTGGCAGCATATAGCATATTGTGTGATAGTATTTTAAATAGTTATTAACTTTATTAATTAAACAACTATGTCATTACTCATTTTGTTACAGGCTGCCGGTCAGATTGCCCTTGGCTATCTTGGTGCAGCTATCGGAGCAGGTCTGGCCACTATCGGAGCCGGCCTAGGTATTGGTAAGATTGGTCAGGGTGCAATGGAGGGTATGGCTCGCCAGCCTGAGGCTGGTGGCGACATCCGTTCCACTATGATTATCGCTGCCGCACTGGTGGAAGGCGTTGCCTTCTTCGCCGTGATTACCTGCTTTTTGGTGATTATCCTTAAGTAGCTCCGAAAAAAGGAATGGATGTTGGCGCGATTGGCGTCAGCATCCATTTTAACTGATTGACTAAAAAAAGTTTTATAATAAGACGCATCGATGAATAACCCTTTAATCAATCCTGGCATTGGCACTTTCTTTTGGATGCTGGTTTCATTTGCCGTTTTGGTGTTTATACTTGGCAAATGGGGATGGCCCATGCTGCTAAAGTCCCTCACGAAACGCGAGAAGGACATTGAAAATTCTTTGAACGAGGCACAGAAAGCACGTGAGGAGATGAAGCAGCTGACTGCCCACAACGAGGAAATCCTACGCCAGGCAAAACTGGAACGCGACGAAATAATACGCACGGCCAACTTGAGAGCAGAAAGCATTGCCGAGGAGACCAAAGCAAAAGCGGCGGCCGAGGCGGATGCCATTATTGCTAAAGCCCGTCAGGACATTGAGAACGAGAAGAAACGTGCCATTGTGGACTTGCGCAATGAGATTGCGAATCTCTCGATAGGCATTGCTCAGCGGCTGATAGAGTCGGAACTGTCCGACCGCCAGAAGGCCGACGACATTATTAGAAGAGAACTACAGGAGGCTCATTTAAACTAATTATTATTAGACGTGCAAGACTACCGTATCAATATAAACTATGCAAAAGCCCTTTTCCAACTGGCCGACGAAACACATGAGCAAGAGCGAGTGGGTGAGGATATGCGGTTGGTGCATCAGGTGTGCGTGGAGAACCGAGAGTTGAATGTTGTCTTTGACAATCCCGAAGTGAAATCGAGAAAGAAGGCAGACATTTTAATCGCTCTGTTCGGAGAGCATGTGTGCAAAACCACAATGGCTTTCTTGGTCTTTGTGGTGCGAAAGAAGCGCACGGTGAACCTGAAAGGCATTAGTGCGATGTATCTGGACCTCTACCGTGAAAGTCGCAATATCGTCCTGTCGCACCTCACTACGGCCCAACCCGTGGACGAGGGTACGAAGTTGTTGGTAGAGAAGACTATTGCCGAGTACACCCATAAACAGGTGGAATTGGTTGCGAAGACAGACCCGGAGGTTTTGGGCGGTCTGGCAATGGAGTTCGACAACAATTTGTATGATGCCACTGTTGCCACCCGGTTGGCAAAACTGCGCCGCCGTTTTGAAGAAAACGTCTACGAAAGCAAACTCTAACGTAAAGAATAAAACTTATCATTATATGTCAGAAATAAAACCTGCCGAGGTATCGGCAATTCTGAAAAAGCAACTGGCCGAGGTCAATTTGGACGTGGCGCTGGAGGAGATAGGCACTGTGCTGACTGTGGGAGACGGCATTGCCCGCGTCTACGGACTTAACAACGCGCAGGCCGGTGAATTGGTTGAATTTTCCACAGGTGAGCAGGGAATCGTTCAGAACCTCGAGGAGGACAATGTTGGTGTGGTGATGCTGGCCGAGGCTTCCACGATTAACGAAGGCGACACTGTCAAACGTACTAAACGCATTGCCTCTATTAAGGTGGGCGAAGGTTTGGTGGGTCGCGTGGTCAATACCATAGGTGCTCCCATTGACGGCAAGGGCCTGATCGAAGGCGAGCTGTTCGACATGCCGCTCGAGCGCAAGGCTCCTGGTGTTATTTACCGCCAACCTGTTGAGCAACCTTTGCAGACGGGTATTAAGGCCATTGACTCCATGATACCTATTGGCCGTGGCCAGCGCGAGCTGATTATCGGTGACCGCCAGACCGGTAAGACGGCCATTGCCATAGATACGATTATCAACCAAAAGAAGAACTTCGAGGCTGGGGACCCAGTCTACTGCATTTATGTGGCCTGCGGCCAAAAGGGCTCAACGGTTGCCAATCTGGTGAAGAATCTCGAGCAGAAGGGTGCGATGGCTTATACAATAGTTGTGGCCGCCACAGCTTCCGACCCTGCGGCCATGCAGTTTTACGCTCCTTTTGCTGGAGCCGCCATTGGAGAGTATTTCCGAGACACGGGCCGTAATGCCCTAGTCATTTATGACGACTTGAGCAAACAGGCTGTTGCCTACCGTGAAGTTTCGTTGCTTCTCCGTCGCCCACCGGGACGTGAGGCGTACCCTGGTGATGTTTTCTACCTGCACAGCCGTCTGCTAGAACGTGCTGCCCGCATCATCCAAAGCGACGAAATAGCCCGTCAGATGAACGACCTTCCAGCCTGTTTGAAAGACCGCGTGAAAGGTGGTGGATCCCTTACCGCACTGCCTATTATCGAGACTCAGGCGGGTGACGTATCGGCCTACATTCCTACGAATGTGATTTCTATTACCGACGGACAGATATTCCTTGAGACTAACCTCTTCAATGCCGGCATACGTCCTGCTATCAATGTTGGTATTTCGGTGTCACGTGTGGGAGGTAAGGCTCAGATTAAGTCGATGAAGAAGATTGCCGGCACACTGAAACTTGATCAGGCACAGTACAGGGAGTTAGAGGCTTTCTCCAAGTTCGGTTCCGACTTGGATGCCGCCACAAAGGCCGTGCTGGACAAGGGTGCCCGTAATGTGGAAATCCTTAAACAGCCCCAGTACAGTCCTATGGATGTGGCCGATCAGGTGGCCATCATTTTCTGTGGCACGAAGGGGCTCCTCCAGAAGGTTGCAGTGGACAGGGTGCGGGAGTTTGAGAAAGATTTTCTTTTCGCCCTTCATCAGAACCACCCCGAAGTGCTGGAAAATTTGGGCAAAGGCAAACTTTTGGATTCCGACCTGGATATCTTGAGGAAAGAAGCGTTGGAGATGGCAGAACGATACGTGTAACATGAACGCTATAGGCATATGGCAAATTTAAAAGAAGTACGCACCCGCATTGCTTCGGTGAGTTCCACCCAACAGATTACCTCTGCCATGAAGATGGTGTCGGCCGCGAAGTTCCGGCGCGCCCAAGTGGCTATTATCGGTATGCGTCCATACGCGAACCAACTCTCCGATATTGTGTCAGATATTGACACAGGCGACGGAGTGCAGACACCTTATCATGAGGTACGCAAACTGGAACATGTCCTACTGGTGGTGGTTACCTCTAACAAAGGGCTTTGCGGTGCCTTCAATAGTAACGTCATCAAGCAGGCTCAGGCTCGTGTAGACTATTACAAAGGCATTGCAACCAATGCGCAGTCTGTCCAGCTTAGTATGATTACTATTGGTAGGCGTGGGAGCGAATTTTTCGCAAAGCACTTCGACAATGTCGTGAGTTCTTACGACGATTTGCTCGACTCTATTAGTTTCGATTCGGCAGCCAACCTCGCTGACCAGGTCATGCAGCAGTTTTGTGAGAAGAAATACGACCGCGTAGAACTCATATACAATCAGTTCAAGAATTCGCTTGTGCAAATTCTATCTACCGAGCAATTTCTTCCAATTGAGCCCCGCCAGGTGGCACACACACATACCTTGGGGAAAGGCAACGACTATATTTACGAGCCATCTAAAGAAGAAATCCTCCGTGAAATGGTTCCGCTTACGCTACGAGCCCATTTCTACCGTGTGCTTTTAGACTCGCTGGCAGCCGAACACGGTGCCCGAATGAATGCTATGCAGAAAGCCACCGACAATGCTACCGAGTTGCTTAAGGAGTTGCGTCTCAGCTATAACAAAGCGCGTCAGGCTGCCATTACTAACGAGATTATTGAAATCGTAAGTGGCTCTGAAGCGTTAAAGGGATAATACATTTTATATACAATAACATCATTAATAATTTAACACCAAGAATCAATGAAAAGACTTACAACCCTGTTGCTCCTTCTGCTGACTTCGGTTGCGGTGATGGCATCCCCAGTGAAGCTAGATGAAGCAACCCGTGTGGCCAGCCATTTCTGGACGGCCGTCAGTTCCCAACCTGTTGAGGAGATACACGCACTCTCCAATACTGGATTTTCTGAATTCTATGTCTTCGATGTCAATCAGGGCAGTGGATTCGTTATTGTATCTGCTGACGATGCCGCCTATCCTATCTTGGGCTATTCCACTAATTCCCCCGCATCCGACATGGGACCCGAAACCCGTTTTTGGCTCAACCAGTATGCTGCTGAAATAGTGGCATTGGCGGCCGGCACCGTTGAGGTAGAACCCGCATTGCAGCAATACGTGAAAGAAGAGTGGAACCAAATGACGCAAGGCTCGTGGCAACCCCCCAAGGCTACTACCACAGTACCACAACTGCTTACCACTCAGTGGAACCAGAGCCCATATTACAATGACCTATGTCCCTCAGGTACCCCGGTGGGCTGTACTGCTACTGCGACGGCTCAAATTATGAAGTTCTGGAACCACCCCGTAGTGGGCAATGGTGCTCATTCTTATTACGCCAGCGGATATGGCATGCTCAGTGCCGATTTTGGCAATACTACCTACGACTGGGACAATATGCCCAACCGTCTTACTGGCTCCAGTTCCTCTGATCAGCGTACCGCAGTGGCAACCCTCTGTTACCATGTTGGCGTAGCAGTTGATATGAACTATGGTCCTGACGGCAGTGGGGCCTCTGTGTTAGGATATGGTGCTTCTGCTCAGTCTGCTTTGGTGAATTACTTTAACTATGAGAATACGCTCAGTGGTGTCTACAAGTACAGCTATAGCGATGCCGAATGGGTGCAGCTACTCAAATCCGAGCTTGACGAGGGGCGTCCCATCCTTTATGCCGGATACGACAGTGAGGCTGGCCATGCCTTTGTTTTCGACGGCTACAGCAGCAATAGTCAGTTCCACGTCAACTGGGGTTGGGGTGGCAGTTATGACGGCTATTTTGCAATGGGAGCTCTCAATCCAGGCGGTGGTGGAGTGGGTTCCAATACTTCCAACACTTTCAACAGTTCCAACCAGGCTCTCATAGGCATTGAGCCCAAACCGACTCTTGCCGCCACTCCTTCGCCACTCATTTTCGATGTCAACGGCGGCAACGCCTCCTTCGAAGTACGGAGTGACTTTGGAGTTGAAGACAACTGGGTTGCCTCTGTAGATGCCTCTTGGCTGACATTCACTCCCAACGCTGGGTTGGGCAGCGGTGCTATCACCACGGTGAATGTGACAGCAACACCCAATGCTACAGGTGCTTCTCGTTCGGCTACCATCACCGTTGTCCAGGGCAACGACACACTCCTTGTACCCGTCCACCAGCACGCCTGCGAATTCTCCAGCATGTGTATCCTTAATGTCAATATGACCGACCGATCTGGCGACGGATGGGGAGATAGCCATCTCTCATTCTCCTCCACCTCAGGCGTTCTGTATGGAACAGCCTCTCTCCGCGCTGGCTCCTATGGCACTCAATCTGTTCAGGTCTGTCCCGACACAGTAGTCGTGACTTGGCACGGAAGCGGTTACTCGGACGACCAATGCTCCTTTTTTGTCGATAATGCCGATGGCATAATGTGGCTTCAGCACGAACAAGGAGCCACCTTTGTCCCGTCCGACACCATTCTTGCCCCATGTGCAAGTACCGGAGGAACGCCTACGTTTACCTATCGATTAGAAGTCGAACCCAGCGACTCCACCTATGGTGTAGTTACAGGAGCCGACAGCAACATCCGTTTTGGCGAGTACCGTACCATTCAGGCCGTGGCCAATCCAGGTTACCGCTTCTACCGTTGGAGCGACAATGTCTACGACAATCCACGTGATGTAATTGTTATTCGCGACAGATCCTTAACAGCCCGTTTCTACGATTTACAGGAAGACACCCTTCAATACGACAATGACCATTACCAATCCTTCTCAGGTAACGGTGATGGTTACCGCTGGGGTATAAAGGTCAATCCTGCCGATCTCATTGGCCGCCCCACACTGAATGGGGTTAAATTCTACTGTGGCTTTCGTGGCCGTTACAACGTCTATGTCTATCAAAATGCGGGCTCCATGCCGTCTATGCAAGTTTACTCACAGAGTATCAACCTCTCTTGGCGCAATGTCGGCAAATGGTACTATATGTCTTTCGACACACCGGTCACCATAAACCATAGCCGTTCCCTCTGGATTTTCATTGAGGCTCCTGGCGTCAGAACCCCAGCTGCCTTAACTGCCTGGTGCGGTAATGAAAATGGCAGCTGGTATTCCGAGAACAGTGGCAGCACTTGGGGCGTTCTCGACCCACCCTCCACCGGTACCTGGATGGTACGCGCCGTCATGCCTATTGACCACCATGAGTATACCCTCAGAGTATCCTCTACCCGTCCCTCATGGGGTACAACCACCGGAAGTGGCCAATTCCGCTATGGTGAAACCGTTCGTATCCAAGCCCTCCCAACCGAAGGACACCATTTTGTCCGTTGGAATGACTACAGCACTGAGAACCCACGTAACGTGGTCGTAAAAAGCGACTCTACCATCCGTGCCATCTTTGGCGAAGGCGAGGTGGCTATTGACAACCCCAATGCCGCCGGCATTGAAATCACCACACAAGGCCGTTCTCTACATATATCCGGTGCGCCAGACCTTTCCGTGCACGTCTACGACCTCCTCGGCCGCAGCGTCTATCTCTCCGAGCGCTATGATGGCAGTCCCATCCCGCTGCCTGCTGCCGGAGTGTACATGGTGCGCATCGAGGACATGCCGGCCCAACGAGTGGCTGCCTTTTTCTAACTAATTTAAACTCACACACATTTCAACACCATTATGGAAAAGAAAAACAGTAACGTAGTAGCAATTGTGACCATGATTTTCATGTTCGCAATGATTTCCTTTGTCACCAATATGGCTGCCCCCTTTGGCAACGTCTGGCGCAACCATTATGAATGGGCCGGCATGTTGGGCAACATGATGAATTTCTTGGCATACCTCTTCATGGGCATTCCCGCCGGCAAAATGCTCTCCAAGATAGGCTACAAGAAAACCGCCCTTATCGCCCTTGCTGTGGGCTTTGTAGGCATGGTCATACAGTATCTCTCCAGCCGAGTGGGTGCCAATGTGGCCACCTTCTCGGTGTCTGGCCAGCCCGTAATGCTTAACTATGTTATCTACCTTTTGGGTGCCTTCGTCTGCGGCTTCTGTGTCTGTATGCTTAACACCGTGGTCAACCCCATGCTTAACATTCTGGGCGGCGGCGGCAACCGTGGCAATCAGCTCATCCAGACCGGCGGCACCTTCAACTCCCTCACTGGCACACTCACACCCCTCTTGGTGGGTGCTCTCATCGGTCAAGTGACCGACAAGACCGCCATGAGTGATGTGGCTCCGTTGCTGTTCATTGCCATGGGTGTCTTTGCACTGGCTTTCATCATCATCTGTTGTGTCAAGTTTGTCGAGCCCAACCTTGGCAAACTCAAGCAGGAGGACAAAGGCAAATACAGCGCCTGGAGCTTCCGTCACCTTGTGCTGGGCGTAGTGGCCATCTTCTTCTATGTAGGCATCGAAGTAGGCATTCCTAACGAGCTCAACTTCTACCTCACCGACGACCCCGCCTGTGGCGCAGCCATCGGAGGTGCGGTTGCAGCCATCTATTGGCTGCTCATGATGGTAGGCCGTGCCCTCAGCACCGCCATCAGCGGCAAAGTCTCCACCAAGGCCCAGCTCTCCTTTGTTTCCATTCTGGCCATCATCCTCAACGTTGTGGCCATCATCCTGCCC